>Ga0210059_1014144_pt1 | contig 11836 bp, 13 predicted proteins | sample Ectturendosymbi2_FD_188042 | JGI IMG/M metagenome (GOLD analysis project Ga0210059, IMG submission 188042) | Ecteinascidia turbinata endosymbiont from Florida, USA - Sample 2 (SPAdes) (version 2) | ecosystem: Host-associated > Tunicates > Ascidians > Unclassified | place: Key West, Florida... | reverse complement strand
TTTTGGACATTTAATTAGAGCTAACGGAAAGCAGAGAGAGTTGTTGGAAGGACACATTGAAGGGAAGAGAGGGAGAGGAAGAAAGAGAAGGGATTGGGTGAAGGATATTGAACTGTGTACTCAAGATAATTACGTAAACTGTGTTAAGAAAGCTAACAACAGGACCCTATGGAGAGCTATGGTCGTCAACCTTCGCCAGTCGAAGACGGCACGCTGAATGAATGAAATCGCTGGCGGGCAGCAAATAAGAATTGATTATTTTATCTTAAAACTTTACCTTTATCTTACTACAGGGGATAGAGGTTTCTTATGACATACTATCTTAAAGGATATATAGGCTTCTGTGTTACTGTTTGAGTACCTGGCTATCATGGAGCTTCGTTTTGACGCGACCTTGAACTCTAAATTGAGCAACGAAAATTCTGATGCGGATCATATCAAAAGTTCACGCGTGCCGCAGGTTCCCCACCCCTGATCTCAAACCAGGCGCATGACAGGATGTCTGCAGAATGTTGTAGTGCTAGAGCAGGGGGGGATATTTACCGAACTATCATTATTCTAATCACAGACGTCACCGAAAAAAATATTTTGCTCGGCAATTATTTTAGGACAGGTGCAATTTCTCCCAACCACCTTTTCGCACCTTAGATTGGGCGCAGCAGAGGCCTCGCTAGACAAAAGTGCAAGGAAAACATCTTCTTATGAGTCAATGTCTTATGAAGAGGACTTCATACACGATTAACTTACCCGTGAATACCGAGGTCGTGTTAGGGAAACCCAAACCGTTTCGATTCTCAGCTGTGATCGAGAAACTATATTCAGTCCCTTGCTCCAGGGATTCAACAACGATAACGCGTTCCGTAGCATTCTGCATAAAAAATAAGTTTGTTAAAATTTCCTTTTACATTCCTACTTTTTATAGATTTTCACAAGCACCAAACGATATTTACTAGAATCCGGCGCGGGTTGAATTTTTTTGTCAGTTCCCGACCCGCATCCGCAAAATTTAAACCCGCCCCTACTTGCAACAATTTGAGGATTCTTGCACGCTCCCGCCCCGCACCCGCTGACTTCCAACCCGCCCCACAGGCCCTCTCAACCCCCACCCGCCTCGCTGTTTCCGCCAAAAACCTGCACCAGCCACTGTGAGTCTGAAAACCACTAAAACTCGAGCAGTGTATTTCATCGCTAGGTGCCATTTATTCAGTGGTTCACTTCGAAGCCAACGGAAGGTCTTGGAAAATACTATAATGTAAAAATGCTATTCAAACTTTAGCGCTTTTTTCTGACGTTCACTTTAAACTTTATCTTTTGCTATTTACGAAATAATCATCGATATGTTTATTATCATAAACAGTCCTTCATATTAGCAGCGGTAGTTACCATCACGTAGATCGCATTTCCCCCCCAAATGATTGAGACCTGGAGACTATAATGTATGGTCTCGCCACAACCCGCGGCCCGCATGTGGCCCAGTAAGCTGTCTATTGTTGTATATGTACAATACGACAGCCTGACTTTATTTTTATAATCTCAAATTTGACATTTTAGATGCAATGGTCTTTAATGCCTATTTGTCATGTGCATGTACCACACAATGGTCGATTTTCAGGTGTCCAATGTGCAAAACTTTGTCTGTGCAAACTCTGTGCAAAACTGATTACTAGTTTTAATTTTTACTCGTACGTTTCTATGCACTAAACAGATTAAAAGTACCCTTATTTTTCCATTAGTCCTAAATTTGCCTATGGTATAACAATGTGGGAATGATTCAAAGTGTTGCGGCCAGTGGCCCAACTATATGGACAAATACGTATGTTCTGGAATCAACACATTCTAATAGACTGCTCATTGAGCCATCCTGCTGAGCACAAACCGTTCGCATGTTCAAACCAGCGATGGCCATGGATCCCGAGTTCCGGAGTCGACTCGGCAGGATTCTGCGATTTTCTTTTGGACCCGGATCCAGAGGCAAAAATTTGTAAAAAAAAAAAACTGTCACTTTTCAATTTCGGCAGTAGCAGGATTTTGCGTGGTCATTTCTTTTCTGTGTGGTCTTCTGCGTGGTCATATGCAAAAACATTGGTAAATTTCGGTTGGATGGATGGTTAGCCGAGTCTGAACAGGAGTCGTATTATTAAATTTACACAACTTCCGAACCCAGATCCGGATTCAAAAATTTTGGACCAGAAGCGGAGTCGAAGTCTGAAAAATTGACTCCGGCCACCACTGGTTCACACTGCGTTTCTCTGTATCACGTGACTTAACAGTTACGCCTTGTGCCGAATGTCTATTTCTGTTCGCATTTCGCCGCGTGTATTTACGGCCTCGCAGAGTACAGTGTTGCCAACTGGTAGGTATGTATACCAAATTTGAAAATTTTGGAATGGTTTCAAAGTGCTTGGTAATAATTTTTTGATTTGGTAAATATGAAAAATCTGGTATAAATTTGGTATACTTTTGTTGGAGGGCTTAGTTACAACTGCAAACTAAAATCTTTGGTATTTTGCAAAGCGTAAACAAAGAAAAGATAGTGGTGGTTTTGCTTAAGATGGGATAGGAATAAGCATGCACATTGGCTAAGTGGAGAAAGAAACTAGAAGCTGGAAGGTTATGAAAAAACTGAACGTAGCTCTTAGTTCGCGTTTTAGTCAGCCAATGCATCCTGAAGTAGGAAAGGTGCTTGTCAGAATGGCAGAAGATCTGGAAAAGGGCGACCGATACAGTTTACGTGGCCTGCAAATCAGGATTCTGCTGGTGCTGTATATCCCTTCTGCAAACTGCGCAAAAAAAAAATTAGAAAGTACAAAACAGCATAATAATGCGGTGGACCACAAACGAAATGAAAATGTGTTGTAAGGTTGACTTTTCCAGTAGTCAATAAAAATGTCACAACTGAAGTTAAAAATTGAGGGAGCAGCTTCTTTATGATGTCACTGTACAACAGCAACTGTTGATCATATGAGTGAAGTAGTAAAAGCATAAAAAAACAGCATCAAATTTAACGTTTTATTTGTTAAATTTAACGATTTAGTATATATGGGTATATTTTTGGACTATATTTGGTATACCCGTTGTAAGAAGAGTTGGCAACACTGGCAGAATCTTGCATGGGCTCCTTTTTTGAAGGGTATTGAGAGAGTTCGTCGTCTGACTGACCGATCGACCGTTTTATGCAATATGATTGTCTCTTTATTGTGGAAAAGACAAGTCGCCGTTGGTGATAATGGTGGGTAAATGTTGCCGTTGTGCGTAATGAAATGTGACACAAAACTCGTGGGCAATAATTTGTACAGTGTCATCTCTCAAATCCCCTCCTGCTTCGTGTGTCAAGCAGCTGCGGCCCTGATTAACGACTGCGCCCTCTCACAGGACAGAGTGAATCGGATTCACCGCTTGAGCTCAGGTGTTTGCAGAACGAGACACACCAACAAAGTGGTGCTGTGACCAGGATGTGAAGGCCGTGTCAGGTGCAAGCTTCACTCAAGGAACATGCGATCGGTGCGGTTCATTGTAAAGAGGAGGGGATGCTGTTGCAACCTCTCGGTTGGCGTTGCGTTGAATGTGTGATTCGGTGCGAACGATGTGCGGGAAGAAGAGCACCCATGCATACGTGGCACCGCTCGAGCTTTTCGGCCGCAACAAAAGTAAATCATACAGTCGTTACCAATGCAGTTGGTAAATAAATGCTCTCAGTAGCTTTTAAACTAAATCTTGTTTTGCTAAGGTGAAAGTAAGTCATTAAATATCCCACCCTCACGAAAGTAATGACATCATTTTTGGCCCAATGAAGCATTTCGGTTGGCAAAGTTTCTCTAGACGTATGTACCACAAGCTTCCTGTAGCATTAAATTTGTTGCTCATGTCGTTTTCGCACGCACTGAGCCGATTTCTTATCCCGCGCCTTCCCCGCACCGAGTTCAACCCGCGCCCTCCCCGCACCGAGTTCAACCCGCGCCCGCCCTGCGCCAGCGCGCGTAACTCTGCGGGTTCCCGCACCTGCCCGCAAATGCAGGTACTTGCAACCTGCGCGGTTGAACTCCGCCGCGCAGGACTTTATACAGTAATACCTACCTGAGTGCTCAAGACATTAGAAGTGCTGTTTATCGTGGTGATGCGATAGTTGATAGCACTCTGTACGTCTGTCCAGTTCAGTGCCACACTGGTTGATGTTTGGTTGACAACCGTGATTTCAGAGACGATACCAGGCACTGAAATCAAAATCATAAACTGCACATTTTCGATGTCGCTTGTTTGCAACGAATAAAATATTATGAGAAGACTTAACTGCAATTGCAACATTTTTTCCAGCGTTGTGGTGCTATAGTTTGGAATGGTCAAGCAGTGCCGTGGCAGCCCAACTCTGAGCTCCCACCAAAAGATTACAGGGGCCCTCTTAATAAAGTTAAAAAAATTTTGACGTTAGGGCACATCTTGAGGCTGAACAGACTTCTCAACAAAATATCTGAATTGTATTTTTTTTCTTATTTCACAATTTTTTAGTTCCACTCGCACACACGATTTCGACAGAACCGTTGCCGAAAGTTTTCAATTGGGGATTCATTTTTGTGCAAAGGAGCTAGACATTCTTAAAATTTGTATTTTAAGCAGCAACACAGCATTTGCAAATTGTGCGAACTCTGTTCAGGAATCCTTCAAACGCTTAGGAGTCAGAAAACGAGGTTGTAGTGCCACGCATAATTTGATTACATTTTCCTGGGACATGTAACATCTGTTATTTACGGGCCAAACCATTTTTTACTTCCCAACGTCCATTTTTAATCACTTTCACAAAAAAATCGTATCTGCGCATCGAAACATACATAGCATACAAATTTTGTGCACAGTACCTCCAAAAATGGCTATTTTAGAAGATTTTTTGTTTGTGCTTAGAAAACGTCATGCGCATGTTGGATCCGTTTTATTTCATATCAAGTCGTGGTGTAGGAAGACTCTTCACACTTAAGTCTCGGTGGTCCTATTTGGCCAAACAGGCTTTGCGCTTAAAATCAAATTGAAATCTTTAGGTAGTAAAGTGCCGGAAATTTTTTGCACATCAGGTAAAAATAGGTAAGTGAAGAACCCATATTTACTATATATCGGCTTTCAGGTACATTCTGGTAAAATAATTCTGGCACCATTCATCTTGCCTCTGAATATCAGAAGTCGTGGAAGTACAGACTTCTAACAATTTTTTTTAATCAACAAAAAAGAAGCCCCTGGGTGGTGGCCCACCCTGGATTCCTGAGCAGGGTTTTGTAAAATTTTTAATACATTTCCGGAAGTACCCATAATAGGCTCAGAGTTTGCAAAAAATGAACGATTTTAACAAAAGAAATTTGGTCATTTTCGGCGAGTATTTACAGATGTTGTAATGAAATGCAAATGTTAAAATTTTTGCAGGAAACTAAAATCATGCTTATTGTTCAGTTATGAAAACCCTGTTACCGAAGGAGCAAACATGAGGCCGGTCATAGCAGTGCGCCGCGATAAACGTGTTCTTTCTTTAACACAAACTGAAAATGTTTACCATGAGCTTAAATGAATTTTGCTTAAAAACATGCGCATCTTGGTTTTAACCGGCCGAAATATGTATGAATAAACGTTTCGGGATGTCTAGACTTGATATAATCTCCTGGTGCATGGCACATGCTTAGATCAATAACATTTTTTATCTGCAATCGGCTATAAATTTTAATAAACATAGACTATGGCCTACCAGGACACAACATGGTTAAAATCTATGATCCACTAACTGCGCTACACTGTTGGGACAAGCTTAGCAGTGATTACTAATAAACACTTCTGACGTTCTGACTACACTATTAACTCCATCTTGCTATCTGAAGGGCAGGCTGCGCAAATGTGTAACTTTAGTCGTAAGCTGTAAGTACCAAGATTCTATGCCGTACAAAATACGAGAAGATTGCCTGGGCTAGTCATAGCACATTTGTTCACATCTATCACTACTCAAAACACGATGATCAAGTGGAAGTCTCACTTCTACATGTGTACGTCTACTGTAGGCAAATGGGCTAACTAACTTTACGTTTAACACTTTAGCAATGATTGCCAACGCTTTACGTTCAAGCCTCAAATACGTTTATTACCCCACAAACGTATCAAAAATGATCCTGCAATGGGCAATGTTATTCTAGGTAACAGTTGCAGGTACTGCTCTGTCTACAAAATACAGAACAGACTATAACTCGGATTGATAAAAACTTCACTGATTTCCAGTGTTTCACATTTCAGTTTGGGGGAGTGGAACTTTGTTCCTCTTCCTCCGTGGTGACGTGACTGAATTTTGGGCGCAAATAATGAAATTGATTCCTAAATTTATGTATCAACCAGAAACATTAAAGATTTTTGATTGCTTTTCTGAGTGATCCGAAAATTAACAAAAACATTAAACTTTTCATAACGGTGCCGTATGTTTTTGCTAAATTTTTAAGTGGCCTATCAGCAAAATACAAGGTTAACGACTGCAGCTTAATGAATAGTTTAGATCAACCCGGAAATGGACAAAAATGTCAAAGCAATGGTTAGACCAATTCCCACTTTTCATGACCGAGAAAATTTCTTATATTCTAACAAGCTCTGTATATCCATTAGACAATCCTTGATTTAAAAAATTGGAGAACACTTCCACGATTGGTAAAAATTGTCAAAATTTTTTTTCGTGATTCACATCGAAATGTGGTTAATTTTTACGTTTTGATGTTGTTAAACTGATTGGCAATATCCTCACAAAAACGAAACAATCCGCTCCCCGACCCATCCTAATTGCAGCACTGCGTCAAAAGCCGCTTGTTAATCCACCCGCCCACCAGTTAAATTCTATGTATGTCTGGAAAACCTTAGTAACTATGACTTGACTTAATAGGTTTATTAATAGTCATATGAAACTGCATCAGATTACACTCAGTGTAGAATTTTACGGCCACAAAATAAACACACCCCTAAAAAACGCTTTAATCAATCAGACCCCTAAAAACGCTTTAATCTAAGGTTTTAATACATGTTTAACCTCTCCATCACGTTTTTGGATAAGATTTTCGCAAAGTTGAAAAATATGTGACGTGCAGTAAGAACATAATCACGAAGTTTTACTGCATTAACATAAAAGTCCAAAACACCTGGAGCCATTCTTACATGTGACTGTTCTTTCTTCGGAGGCTTCGGACGTATAACCAGAAGATGGTTTATATGAACGCACCGTTACCACATACTCCGTTCCTGGCTGGAGATTAGTAGCGGTGAATTGCCGATCACGCGCAATTTGCGCAACTCCAATATTTTCAAGAGCACCCGTAACCAGATTAACACGAGAGACCATCCGTAGGTAAGACCTAAAAGAAATTTTACAGCGATTACAAAACAGTCAAAAAGCACTAAGTAAATCGACTATACCTCCAGCCAAACGCACAACAGCATGCAATTATTGTCTGAGTAAAAATTGCTTACAAGACACCAAGAGGTCTTTGATCATCCCAAGTAGCGGTAAACGACGTCTGGGTGACGCGAGAGAACCTGATGACTTGGGGGCTGATGGAATCTGTGCATTAAATGTTTGAGCATAAATTTTCCGCTACTTATAATATCATCGTTTTCTGTTACAACATTCTAATGGAACGTTTGTAAAACATACTATTGTAAAACGATACGTGAATGCTGGTAGGTTCATGCTTTTAGCACGCCACAGTCACTCAGATAAAAAGATATTTTTGAATCAACTTGATCCCTGAGAAAAGTTTATTTTGTACCAGCGGTAACAATAAAGATACTCTGCATACGAACAAAGAGCATCCCATTGAAGAAAACTGCTGCAGTTTTTTTGCACAGGTGCTACTGCTTCAGAAGTAAAACATTCATTTCAACACAGTGTAGTGCAACCATGGTTAAAAATTTTTATAGAAATAGCGGAAAAACCGTTTCTTATTTAACTTCAACCACTTGGAAGCAGTCGTTTCTTTTGCACAGCGTTCTAGCTTGCAAGGTTTTTATTCTCTGGACATGCGCAAAGTAACAGGGGGGCAATTTCTTCAGAGGTACGCACGTGTGAATCCAGCGTTGAACGAGATTGTGTCTCCAACAGCAAAGGTGTTTGCAGCAGTGATATTGATCGTGTAGAGAGTGCCGTCCAAAAGACCAGTTATTGTAATGTTATTGCTCGTGAAGGTGGTGTTGATTTGCTCGCTATTGTTCGTATAAGCAACGCGATATTCATCAGCGCCAGGTACGGTGACGAACGAGATGTTGAAACTGTTGGAAGTCCTTGCAACTACCGACGCATTGCTTACCGTTGCCGGAGCTGAAAAACATGTAACCCACTCAGAAACGTTGATAAACCACGAGCTGCAGCAGAAATTAAGTCCTAAAAAGCCGTGATGTGAAAACGAAAGGTATGGATTCACCGCAAAACTCATCATCAGCAAAGCACATCAACATAAAACTTATTGGAGTTGATTTGCTGTAGTTGTCATCGTAATCCCACCAAATCAGACACAAGTATTCTTCAACTTATTTCCTCAGGTCAGAAAATCTGCTTACGAATTAAAATCACCCAATGCCTTGAGACGTCAGTGTTTAATATGTCACGCCAAAAAACTTTCTAGCAGCAAAAGTCGACCTCCATGTTTTTGTACGAAGCCATAATGGAATAAATTGAAAATCAATGTCGAGTGTAACGGATGAGATTCCGCAGACATTGCTCAAGATTCCACAAAGTCAATATCGAAAAGTACATTAATTTTCGGGGATGTAAGACATCTGTTGGAAAAAACTGGCATTTACCCATGAGCGACGAAAGACAGTCCTGCTGCACTATCATTAACGTGATCGAGGACTGTTCAAATACATATGGACTAATGACAGGGGCGTGCAGAGGTGCAGAGGTCTTGCTAGGCCAGGGGCAACTGCTTGATCGTTTGCCCCTACCAAGTTCTAATATTGTATTTGAGGAATATCGAATACACAGGCTTTGAAATACGTAAAAAAGCTATCAATTACCTAATATTGCCAATAGATTCCTTGCCTATCCCCATAAGCAATGCTCCCCAAATTTTTAGCATATCTAGTCATTTTGTGCTTTGAGAAGCGGCCCCCAAAATAAAATACTGTTGTTCGCTTAAACTCAAACATTTTGGTCCCACCCAAAAGTACGGGCTGGCTGCGCTTATACCTATTATGGAGAGTACGTCCTTGATTAAACATATCGCATAAACATAAAAGCAGAGGGCAGTTGGCTGATTCCTCGAAAGCATACAGGAAACCTAAGTCACGTAAAAACTAGTGTTCAAAAACAGAAGTTTGAAAAACCTTATTAAAAGTAGTTCAAAAAGTATTTTTGTTTTTGATGTATTAGTCATTAACCTGCTGTTTGAGTTTCACACCACGTTAATCAACAACAGCAAGGCACTTGAACATTGCAAAACGGACGTGCAAGGGCATAGAGCGTTGCTCGGCATATCTGGCAAACAAGAAATAGAAGTACGTTGCAGAAAAACACTGGTGTTCTGCTCAAAAATGAGACTACGTTGTGAAACCTATTGTGGCGCCAAAAGTGTTACAACCCCAAACGATATTTTTTTCTCTCAAAAATTTTGTATTATTCTAATCGTTTTACAACAATTGGAAGCGAAGAATCTATTGCTAAAACGTCACCCATTACATAACTATGTGAAACGCTTCTTATTGCCACTAAAGTTGAAACCAAGTAGACGAGACACCATCGTAACATGAAGTGTTTTAACTCAAAAATCCAACTTTGAACAAGCAATTTTAAGAGGTCTCGGTTTTTCTTCTATATACTTTCTGTTCTGTCTTGATTATGGCGTTTATAGTGAAATGATAATGTTGCAACCTCCCCGGTGGTGTTGCGTTGATTGTGTGATTCGCCACGAACGGGATGTGCGTGAAGAACAACACCATACATATACGTGGCGCGAACAAGCAATAATAGAGTGATCATAGCATGTGAACTCTATTGTTGCTTGCTGCCACAGTGCGAAGCTTTGCGCATGTGCCGCTCGGGATTTCCGATCGCAACAACAATAAGATTGACGAATGCTAAAAACAAAGCATAGCTACAAGTCGCATACTTACAGTAGGCGAGCAGGAATTTGCCAGCCTACAAAGGAGGAAAGAAAGTTAGGGTGGTACAAGGCCTTAAGATAACGATGGCAGTGTTTCATCTGTCTCCCTCGGGTCACTTAACACAGGGGTCGACAAACGTTTTTGCACTACGGACCGGTTTAAACCTGAAATTATTATGTGGACCGACCCTCAATAAAATAACGAATGTTTGGAGATGGAAATTTATTACAATTCGTAAATCATCAGAAATCCGCGGCCCGGTAACAAATTTCTCACGGACCGACGCCGAACAGCGGCCCGGTCTTTTCCGACCACTGACGTAACATACACATGTCCTCTCAAGCAATTTCCCATCAAATCCGGCCAGCATGTGTTGGTATCTTTACAGTACGTAGAAGCATCTTGCTACAGCATTTTGCTAAAATGTAATTTTTATAAAATCGCTCTTTGAATGCCCCCAGCCTTGCCATAGCCCTGCACAGGGATCAACTGACAAGTGTCAAGCGCTCTAATACAAAGGCCTTCTACAAATAGGCAAGCAAAGACATTTTTTTGTAATTTTCAGAGAATTTACTCGAAATTGCGATCAGAGTCATGGCGACATTTTTCACTGCCCAGTGTTCACTGTTCATCTTTGTGTGAGCATGCTTCTGACAGGCTCAGTGAGCAAACAACAAACGTTTGTTTGTACAAACCTGTGGTCACGGTGACTGCGTTGCTACTTTCACTCGTCAGCTCTCGGTTTAAGAATGTTGGTGAGACCGCAATGACCGAAAACTCGTATGTAGTTCCAAATTCGAGTCCATTAAACTGATATGATGCTACACTGGTATTGTCGTTAAATCCTGCGCGCTGGACAACATATAACTCCGCTCCATTGCTGGGATCAAATGTGACATTTACCGTAGTTCCAGTCACAATACCTTTGACATAGTCAAGATTTTTTGGAGGTGGTGGAGCTGCAAAATAGAACCGAAAACGGTTGTAAGCCAAAGGGTCGCTATTGAAAGCGACCACTAATGGATTGGGTTATCAACAAATAGTTCAGATTTACTGATATAAAACCTAAATATCATCTTCGCTTGCCGCTTCGCATGCTACACCGAAGATCCTTTCCTTACTGAAAATGTATAAGTGGCTAAGATTGATGAAACGGGGGTTGCTTAAAAGAGTGGACGGATTCGAAACTTGTTCACACGTAAAATATCCCAACGCAAATATGAAATAACGGTGTGGCATTGTTAAATTGCTTAAATTAAACCCCTTCTCCGATAAAGATCTACCTCATCCACCGTATTAAGAAATGAGGATTCAATATCTCGCTTAAAATTATTTTACAAAATTTGCTTTTCATAAACTTGAAGTTGGCGACTCGCAAGCTATAGCTGCAGTGTCGATTTTGCGGTGGTCTTCTAAACAGGCGTTACAATTTTTTTGCAGTGTCTTAATCGGCCTTATATTCCGAAATGCAATATGATCCAAGCGTTGGTTGTCAATCATTCGTCATGTGTGCTCAAATCTGTATTAGTACAAATTTAATTTGTATGAGTACAATTTGTATTAGTGCAAATTTAAGCATGCATTACAGGATTTTCAAAAGAAAAATCTTGCAATAGTTTTAAGTAGGCTGTTGGATTTAAAATAGGCAAAAAGCATTCAAAACTAAATTACACGCGATGGATGTTTTAACTCTCGCATGTCTACGTTTTATCCTGAGTAACAGTTTTTTTTTTTTTTT
>Ga0210059_1014143_pt1 | contig 11836 bp, 7 predicted proteins | sample Ectturendosymbi2_FD_188042 | JGI IMG/M metagenome (GOLD analysis project Ga0210059, IMG submission 188042) | Ecteinascidia turbinata endosymbiont from Florida, USA - Sample 2 (SPAdes) (version 2) | ecosystem: Host-associated > Tunicates > Ascidians > Unclassified | place: Key West, Florida... | reverse complement strand
AGTGTTAAGAATGTGTCTGTAACCCTATGGTTCTGTCTTCAATGCAGTTGCAAAAAGTGTCTGTAACCCTGTGATTTCGCCGGCTTCAATGTCTTGTACTACGTTCTGTATTGTCTGTTTTTATCATCCTGCGTTCTGCAGAGTGTGTGTGTTCATACTGTGGACTTCGTGTCTGCTATAAACAAATAAATTACATTAAATTGAAAAAACAAATTATGGTACGTCCATCCCTTATGGATACTGTCCACACTCTAGTCAAACAAATGGCAATCGTCCACTTTTCATCTCTGTTTGGACAGAATTGCCTATTCAGATCACATAGTAGCAAAGTTTACTTTAGATACATCTGCATTGCGTTCCGTCTCTATATTTGGGCCATAATGCAAGACGGTGTCCACAGAAAATATAAGCTTTTACAAATTCACCTCACTGGAGCTGTCAAAGACAGTCAAGTCCAACAAATTGGCAATTACACAGACAATCTCCTCTGTCAGAGTTTAGTCCACATCTCCTTACTAAATGAACTTTTCAAATTGTAATATGATTTTAAATACCGCTCGCATGCGCTCAAGACAGAATACTTCCATTATTGCAATGTTTTGTGCTTTCAATCAAAATATAGATATGAAGCAACCATATTATTTTATTCTAACCACATTTGATTTCTAACCAGCTACCACGCTGATAGCAAAGGTGTAAGGGCCACAGCCCCTATTCTCCCAGCCTAAGCTAAATACGACGAGATACTTCCTACGATTCAATCACACAATATTTGTCCGATAGTGCGACAGCGAGTTGTCGGAAAATTTATCACGACTTGGCATACACGCCTGAAAGATTGTAGCCCCCTTAGTAGCGAACAGCAATCAACAGCACAGATAACGACCTTCAGACGTTCACGCAGTTTTCATACACAAAAACGTTGATGAACCAAGCAAACACACAGCAACCAGATAAAGTCGGAAATAAACCAAAACAAACGTGATCCCGCGTTCTCCAGCATTTCAAATTGATACCAAGCTGATAGCCAAGCACAAGTGAGTTAACAAAAAGTACAATACGTGCAGTCTAATCCACTTATATTCATAAGGCCCCTCATATAGCTTTCTAGCGAATTAACTTTTAAGGTTTATACAATAATCGCAAATTTTAAATAACACATAAAACATTAAAATAGCGTTGCTGCCACGGTAACAGTGCTCTGCAAAGCACATCAAGCCAGATTTCAAACATGACTTCCTTTTCGTTTAAACTCAGACCACTTTACGCGCTAGGCACTGCACTCATCAGCAAATGCAGTCATTTTTCACACGTTTCTTCTCGCTGGTGCTACCTGCTTTAAACCCACCAATCTTAATCAAACGTTTCTCCTTCGATGCTAATTACTCTGGAAGAAAATCAAAAATTAGTCTGAACACAACCATACATTACTAAAGAAATGCATGCCATAACATAACATGTATGATACAGTAACTTCAAATCTTATATTTAGTCAAACCATTCTACATTTTCTAAAGTTTTTGGACCAGTAATGCCAGATGCACTGCAACAATTAATTCCTTCAAACATCCGTCAAGAGTGTGCAGCAATCTTTAAGTGGTAGCCACTTATAATAACAATATGTGTACGTCACCTACCACAGGTTTTCTGATAATCATTTGCTAAATCTACGTTGACTTATGCCTTCCTCTATCCAAACGGCACTGACATCCACCGTTCGTAGTGTCATATTTTCGCTTTTTGGGACCAATCATTCACCTCTTGCACTAGAAATTTTTTTTTCCAAACTACTCCCCTTGAGGTCCTTCACACATATATAGGCACGAGCATATAACCAGTGCGCAAGGCATGACAAAGAACACTACTTTCTACTCGCCTAGCGCAAACTTACATTTTAGAAACTTATACAACGGGAACTTCAATGTCTGTTTAGTGCCACGTAGAAACCCGACTTTGGGTTCGCATATTTTCCCACAGACTTTCTCTAGGAGGCAAAATTCATTTCTTTTCCGACTTTTATGAGTTGTAGGAAAATATCGAATGTAAAAGTCGTATATCGCTCTTAATTGCGAGACATAATTTTTTTTTCAAATTTGCTCATTTTTTTGATGCGTTTTAAATCACGCCTGCTTTTTCTCAACCACCCACCAGTTTTATCACAGGCGAAATGAAGACCGCCTATACTACGTTTTTAAAGAAAACAATAGTTATGATATGAATATAAATGTTAAAAATTTGCAGACAGCTGTCAAATGTTTGAGATTGCAGGTAGAATAATTTATTGCGGCTGTGTCACAGTGTTGGTGTATGCACCAGTTACAAAATTTTTACAATTGTGCAAACCTTTTCACGTTGATAGCAAAGATTAGCTATTGGCCGAGTTACTTCAGTAAGGTCATGCGTAAAAGCAGATCAGAGACATTTCTTCATTACATGCTCTAAATTTCACAAGAAATAAGCAAAGGCAATTCCAACAATATTCCAATCTAGTCTCACATCTTGAAATATGTTTTTTCCTTTCAAATAATCCCCACTAACCATTACACATTTGCAGAAACCATTAGAATCGTTTGACAGATCAAAACAATCTCTTCAACCTGTAATATATGGCACACAAACTTAGAAATTAATCCTAAGATATATCTTTTCATGCATTACAGCCTTTTCTCACCTCACAACTGCATTGCAACTACAAAATAAATTAAGATGCCGCAACCAAAACTCTTCAAGCATTTTGTCAAAAAAAGCAAGGTTGTTGAATTTCTGTCACAACCGTCTCCTCCATTACCAGCAGAAATAAATCCTTTGGTCAAACAACAACAAGCAAGTGCAATAGGCGCACAGACACCGATTCAAAGCATATCAGGCCATTTTCTAAAAGTAACAAAAGCCACACCAACGCTGGAACAGGAAGATGGAATAACACACAGCCACATACGTTCACATTTAGCGACAAAAACGAAACAAATTCCAAAGGCTCCACAGACACAAAACACATCTCATCAATTGCAAGACCCACAATATGAATCAAGCCACTCAATAGTTGGTGAAGTCAATGAAATCACCAGTGAACAGGTCAATTGTCGACAACAAGAACCAAAACATGAACTCCAGACTAACACAAAGCAACGGCGTCACCAACATCGCCTTTGTTATAAGTGCAGACAAACGGGCTATTTCATAAAAAAAATTGTCCGCAATTCACAGAAAAGGGAATTAACTAAAGGAAATTAACTACGAGTGCATGATATATCCCAGCAATACATTTGGGGAAACACTTTAAAAAGTTTCCCAGGTGCATAACCTGTTTTTATGTAGACGTGAAATGAAACTAAAAATATATATGTCCACTAATTCGAATACAGCACACACGCTTCTGCAAGACTTCTCTAGAGACAAAATATAATGTCTTAGTCTTACAAGGCACATTTTGAAATTTTGACAGAAGCTAACACTCTATAACCTCACACACAGAAAGAAGCATCAAACTTCTCCACGTTATGTGAAGACTGTCATTTCACGGACTCCAACCGCCAGCTACACCCACTCCAAATAGCTAAATACTGTGGACTATTGTTACATTAGTAAAAGCTCAGCGGCTCATACTCTTCAACTTTAATAAGCTTTAAGACACCCACATATTTCCTTGTAATTGCTTACTTAGGCGTAATTCTTACTTTTCACATTTTTCAGAACATAGCTTTAACATAACATGGCTAATCACACATCTGACACTGAACTTTCGAATCTTAAGGGAAAATCCACTGAACAATCCATGGAGGATTCCACACCTTTAGAGGTAAATCCTGCTTGCGAACAGTATAACAATACTGACTTGATACAGATTAAGGAATCACCAAAAGCAGAAGTGTTACAATGTCAGCAAGATAAGGATCAATGGGCAACACGTGAGAATCTATACACTATCACGGATATGTTATGCACAATGACCAAAACGCTACACCACATTCGCACAACTCTGGCGAAAGTCAGAAAACACACAGTCTGACAAAAGCGATCAACTCTCGATTATGTAGAAAAGTGCATAAGTTACAATTGCAGAAAACCAGGACATATAGCACGCGACTGCAGAGAAAGCAAAGCTTCTTTCAACCAGAATCAGCAAAACATGCACAGTCGGCGCTTCAACATTCAACAGACATTTAACCCGAGCCTCACATCCAGCCAATCAAAGCATAAAAATTCATCACCACAAAGCGATACCAGACGCAACGATAGGCAAAAGCAACGACCAGGCAAAAATCAGAGTTCCTCATCTTAAAACGACCTAATATTTCCACAACAACAGGACTCCAGATCGCAGGAATTTCAGACCAACGGGTCAAACTCTTCGCAAGACTCTTTTCAAAACAAGTCACCGAACAAAAGTACAAAGAGATAGTTGATGGCACAGTCCAACTTCAGGTAAGAAGACAGTTGTCAGTAGAGGTCCTAAGATTTCGTTTGTACACTTACATTTGCTTTTCGAGTATGTGAATGTAACAACGCTTGCAGAGCGAATAACTCAAAGCTGTTGTCAAGTAGCATTCACATTCTACAATTCGTCAAAATTTTATTGTTTAAGTTATGATATTTTGAAAACGAAATTTTCTGGGCGAAGGATATCAAATACAAATATGTGCGCATTTGAGTACACCAAGGCTTGCGGAGCGAACAACTTAAAGGTAATGACTAGTCGCACTCACTTGCAACACTTACTTGTGACGGGTGGACTCTTCCTCAGAACGGTACCGCTTTTTTTATCTGAACAACCCTGTTTCTATGTGGACAACCCGTTTCTATGTGGACAAACCTGTTTCTATGTGGACAACCCTGTTTCTATGAGGACAAACCTGTTTCTTAATAGACTGACTGTTACCTGATGCCCGAGGAAGTTTCTAGCCCCTACTCGAAAAATTAAATAGATACTTAGTAATATAATGTTATTAGAGCTCGCTGGACGCCCAATTCAGTTGTATTTGTTTAAAATTTTTTTTCGCATGTTTTTCTGTAATATTAATTCACCACGCGCAATTGGACCACGACTGTCACTGTCTCCAAAACTATCGTTCATCTATGATTTTTTTAGGAACCAAAATCGCCATCAACAAAACACAAGACTGACTGAAATACAGGGTAACGAAGCAAACTCGCAACCCCCACACAGGGAGATAGCACGCTTAATGATTTCTTTAAATGACGTGTCTGCGACAACATGATATCAACTTATCAAATTCCTCCTGCTTAGCACAAGTAATTAAAAGATAAATGGACCATTCAAACTCTTAGACAAACCGTTATGTCTCCGATAAATACCCCCAAACCGACAAAATAAAACAGAGCTATTTTTAGCTACTCAGCACACACAAAGCAAAAAAAACAATAAACTCCTTTCACTCGTTTGTCATAGTCACAAACCCTGTAATCTTTTTCACCGTAAATTAATTTTATACATCTTTTTCTCTTAGCTTTAAGATAACCAACAACATTAAAAGATGGTACAATGATTTGAATAGTCGCGATGTTTGTGACAACATTTTCTGTAACACAGGGAACTGATGATTACCCTCCAGCAGTAGAAGCAATATTGATAAGGATATATATATTATCTTAGACACAGTACTTACGAGATTCGAAAAACAAATAGCAGCAAAACAAGAACAAATCTACAAAAAACAAGAACAAAGTTATTTTACAACAGAACCCGGACAAAGCGCCCCGATACACAAAGTATTACCGACTTTTACAGCTACAAATACGTTTTTTCAGCACTGACCTACTTCGTTTAGAACTAGGACAAATCATTAACCCTGGAAACACCCTCATCCTCTTACAACACCTTAACATGGCAAGTGAAATATTCAGCAAAATACTCCAATACTTTTCAAAAACATCTCCCGAAGACGCGCAACAACACATTGATAATCACACAGCTAACCTACAACAACGAATACAATGCATAATCTGCACCGACCAAGAACGATTCACATAGTTACTTCCATGCAAACATTTTATAGCTTGTAGAGAGTGTCTGCTAGGATGTCATAATAAATGTCCACTTTGTCGTACAGTCATCACGCAAATGATTTCTGTTTGATGTTAAATAACAGCTCTCCTCATAAAAACTAATCACAATGAACGGATTAGAACTGACAGAAAATTCGGCATCTTACATGTCGAAAGTTGATGACTCAATTCTCATCAATTCTCCCATATTCATCACAGAGTACACCAAAAGTCAAATTGACATACACTGAAGAGGTTTACTCAAACCAGACACCAGATTGAGTGTCCGATTCACACCAGGACCTAACGTTCTGGTGATAAAACTAGATTGGACTTTAAATGGAGCTATTCTCTATTTTCAAGTCATGAAGGACAAACCCATTAATGTCGGACAACGAATTGGAACAATTCACTGGCAACCATTTGAACAACCTGGAAAAATGCAACCTTCCAGCCATTCTATTAAGTTTCATACCTAAGCTTTATTCCTCATACCCGGGTTCCATAAGCAAGAGGTTTTATTTATACCATATTAGCCAATATTAACCAGATATTTTAACGTTGTACATTTTTTTTCTTTTTCGCCCATTCACAGCTATTTTAGAAACTTAATCATGGCTCAACATATTCCAGACTTCGAACTTTTAGATCTAAATGATAATCGTTTGGAAGATAACACTGGTAACAAAACCACACCCATCTCACCATCAATTGCGATGGACGGATACACAGAATGATCACCACGAAAAAGCAGATGGGATACCAGATACACAACACACACCAGAGCTACAAGAAAGGAAAACTCAGAGAACAAGAGGGAAATCACGTAACACATGTCAAACCTTGCGAAATTTGGATCGCAAGCTTGACAAAATCCATCAAGACTTGGCTCAAGTCAGCCGGTCACAATGTAGGAATGAGTCTCAACAAAGACCCAGACCTCTAATGGGGCGAAATCCCCCATATAAGTCTGCACTCACTTACGAGCTGACACCTACCACAGCCCGCATTGTCTTTTGCATTCTAGATCCAAATTGCATACAATGGCTTCACGTGGATCAGAAGATCATCGTTAAAACACCACGAAGATATGTAGCCAAACCACTCTGGCGCGACTCGCGTGGTCACGTCACGCCGTTGCTGGTTCGTGCCCAAGACTATGCAAAATTTCTGCACATACCTGGTCTTCATGTCATTCAGAATAGTGGAGTGCAATTTCACTTCACGCCAGCACGGACATACCGTGATTTACTAGTCGAAGATAGAGTGGCCGTGGATGATGGTATCAAGATACGATTAACTCGCCTGGCTACAACAGCAGTCTTCCCGAGAGGCGTTTATCTTGGTGCTCTACATATCACGACTACCCTGCATATAAACTCATACTGAAATAATTTGATGATTCCCAAGAACGTGTATCTTGGTAGTTGGATATTACAAAATATGCTTAAAATCGCTTTAACACGAGAACCATAACAAAATGTTAGCTTATTTGTCTATCATTTGTGATTTAAACCTGCTATTCAGTCCTTGTTAACCATCCAATACTTTTAAGTGTAACCATGTATTTCATTTTACATTTGTAACCTTTTTTCTCCACAGCAAGCCACACAACAAAATAAGAACATCATGTTTCCATACATAACCTTTATGTTAACGTTAATCGCCAATCCTGTGCATCCCACTCCCTTCCTAGACCAGATGCTACACAGTAACGAAGAAAATACAGTTCTCAACAATCTTCATACACTGGGATATGAAACTACCCACATCCCAAGACAGCAACAGGTAAGCAGACGAATTCCACTACACACACTCATGCCACACGCATGAGATCTTTCAAAGATCGATAGTGTCACTACATCTCCGCAATATGGTTTAGTAGGTTTTCAGAGTAAAACCTACATTCAGCAATACTTCCCACAAGGAAGATATTATAATTCGATTCAGGAATTCGATCAAATTGTACATGTCCATTTACACGACAAATTATTTGGAATCCTGAATCCAACTGGACCACCTTAAAATCCGGAGAAATCCTGCATAAAAACAATAGAATTCAAGTAGTCAAATTCAAAATACTTATAAAACGTCGATACAATATTCAAAATGATTATATAAAAAATCCCCAGGAAAGTATAAGGATAAATGCTATAGAAAGCATTTATATGCAAGATCTCTCATCAATAATTCCGCACATAATAGCAGGATTCTACGAGACCTTTTCATGGGTCAAATGGAAACTGGATGTCACTCATTTTAGTGGCAATAACGATCCTAATATCAATTCATTTCAACCAATACAAGTGTATGAATTAAAGCCATGTCAAACTGACATACAAAAACTTTTAATGTATTTTAGTCCCAACACCAAACAAAGGATTAAACAAAACAACCGTATCAATGGAACGCCATACTGTAACAAAACCGATCTCGTAAAAATAGAAATTGTAAACACATATACCACTAGAATACTTATACCAGGAGGAATATTTAGGCCAATACCCACAAGAAGTCAACGGTCTATAATACATATTGGCATGGGAAAAACAAATGTTTTTCAATGGGAAAATTGGCAACTGCACGGATCTATAAGGATACCTACATGGTACAAAATAACCATTAAAAATGGACCAGTAAGGACAAAAAAAAAACAGGAATCCACTTCGTTCTTGAACAGCAAACGTCTTATCTAACAGCGATACCAGATCTTATGCTGAGCAACACCTTCTTGCCCAATGAAACGCACATGGCCTATCACAAGGCGAATCGCTTTTGCGAAAGAATGAGCGCAGCTAAAGTCGACATGTACAACTCACGACACGTTAAACAACGAGAATACGATCAATGTTACCACTATCAAAACAATACTAACATATGTGAGAAAACCCAACATCCACACTGCAAATTTGCAGTAGGATCCTTAAAAGTAGCAATGGAAAAACCTGGAATTTTTCCAGACATAGAAAATAACAAAACTTCGATTGCTTATGGTAATGCGTGCTTCGTACCAAACAATTATACACAATATGGGAATGTAACACAAATTCATGAAACACCAAGGACAAAGAGAGAAGTGACCCTCGCAGTAGTCGCACTAATCTCGGTCCTAGTATGTGCATTAGTAGCTAGCATAATCCAAGTTCAAATGAAAACATATAATGATATGGTATATGACAAACTAGAAGACTTAGAAGGTTGATTCACGTCACAGTTGAATCAAGTGGAAGACCAAGTTACTGAGTTACAAACACAGCAGCTTGAATTGGCAAATGCTATCGCCACATTCTGAAGAGTAACAGCCAACTTGGCAAATAGGCAACAAAGATTTGAAAACTTTGTGTGTTCTTTTAACAGGCAACTTCTCGAACATCAAATTATAACCACGAGAAGATCTATTGAAATCAGAAAATTAATTCTGAGCCAAAATGCTCGAGAGACACAACGCTCCATAAAAGAATATAATTCTCGAAAACTAATCTTACAAGCACTTAAAACATTGAAAAACATACCATCTTTGAGAAACGATACAATATATCGAAATCAAATCACAAAAGGAATCATACATAATACTGAAATTTATCGATTAATACTGCAAGGACGTCAAAATTTCACAATTTGGGTCAAAAAGCACCCATTAATTGCAAGAAATCAGTCATACAGACTGAGAGAATTTGAAATTTTGCAGAATGCTTACAAACAACAAAATGAACATTCTTATGACATAAAACTACTCCAAAAACTGGCAGCAATAACAATGAAACCTATAGAAATTATTGAGTTCACGAACAAATTTGATCCCATACCCTTTCCCGGCGTGGATGTCGGACAAGGGGACAGTGGACTCATAAAAGATGTGAGTGATACAGCATTAGCGATCCTGGATCGAGGATCACAATTTTTTGAAAATGTTGTGGACAAAGGCATTAATGTCCTAAGCAAACCGATAAAAATCGTGATTATTGTCGCCATCATTATTGGAGGAATAATATTACTCCTCATCGCCTATAAATACTTCCTTGCCAAGAAAGGTGACAATGCGAAAGCAAATATGACAATAAATTTACAACTACATCCACACATCTGGAAAGAATACGATAAATACCATAAAAAATAATACATATTCTCACTCCAGACATTTCACTCTAGATCCCCCAAGCACTGAGAACATCTTGGTTCACCTTAACTGCATTCATCGGACTTTCACTTATTGTCCTGATTATACTGATACTAAATTTTGATTCAGTACGAATAAGAAACACATTATCTTCCTCCTACCGACGATCAAGAAGAAGACATCCTAAGAAACAGGAAAAACATGAGGACTCACGAGACATTTCACACACGGTGAACCTCAGTTCCAATTTCACCCTACCAGAAGACTACCTCCAGAAAATAAAGTGCTCCTCTGGATATGGATCAACTATAATCAACGACCCAATTAAAGAAGATGAAGAAATCCTCAGGGATCGACGGAGCACAGAACAAGAAACTGAAACCAAGCATTTTTTCACAAGAGCATACCTTGAATGAATAAAAATTGATTAGAAAAACAATTTCCGCGAACCTCGGAGGAATGTTACAGGCAAGTTTGCTTGTAACAACTCATCTTTATACAGAAAACAAACTTGCTGAAATGACCTCAAATCCGAGGCAACCAGGACAAAGATAAAAGATTACAACCAATCAAAACTGATTATTAGTCAGCTGATTGGACTGAAAACTGTTATCTTGGGACACTAACCTCAAGTCACCCCCAGTGAAAACGTCACCAAACGTCAGCAGAAGTCACAAGACAATTAGCAAAAATTAGGTGAAGGTCAAACACGACCAGAAAATGATTACGACCGGAAATGTGCAAACATAACACGAACTGACAATCAAAGGGTGAAACCCCAAACACCTACAAGCACCCGAAGGTTCCAGAAGCTTTTGAAAGCAGCCAATCACCCGAGGATTCAGCAAGAAGCAACCAATAGGAACACACAGGATAAAGAGGAGTTGACCAACTCTGGAGCAACCGTCAAGTATAAATACAGCCACATTTGGACTAAAAATCAGTCTTTTTCAAGACTCGCTGCGCTGTTTCCCAGGGGTTGCGGTTAAGTCGTTGCGGGAGCCTAAGCGCCAGCAGTGGTCAGGAGAAACTGGCTTGTCCGGGTTAATCCCTGTCAGACTAGACTGTAAAAACTGGCCGTGTCCGGGTTAATCCCTGTCAGGTTAACTTACAGAAAGTGGCTTGTCCGAACGAAGCTCTGTCAGATTATTTTGTGAAAGTCAGACTATGAGAATGAAATTTTGTCAGATTATTTTACGAAACTCATACAGTGAAAGTGAAGTCCTGCCAGTTTAAATTTAAATGCTGTACTGTACAAGCGTAGTTTTGTCAGGCAAGTTGTTCAGGATTAAAACGTGTGTATGACTAAACCCTATCTCCGTTAATATGCTGTGCAAGTCCAAGTCCAGTCAATGGGTTTACTCTCTTCAGCCGTTGAAGGTTTTACCTTCTTCCGCTTACCACCTCGGGATGCTGCATAAAAGGTGAGCAATGCTCCTTTTCATGCCGCCGTGGCCGAGCCACACTTGGGTGAGAATCACTTGCATCTTCTCAACACGAGTGTACATCTTGATGTGCACCCGTTCCTGCTCGGCATGTCGATTGCATCCCTTTGCAATCCGCTTGGGTCGAACCCAGCTTAGCAGCGGTCATTAAAAACTACTTTGGTTCTTCTCTGGATCAACCCCTCTTGACTGAACTTACTTTCGACTAAAAACAGCAACATTCGAAATTTTAATTAATGATAATCTTCCGCCTGAACTATCACTCCTT
>Ga0210059_1014142_pt1 | contig 11836 bp, 8 predicted proteins | sample Ectturendosymbi2_FD_188042 | JGI IMG/M metagenome (GOLD analysis project Ga0210059, IMG submission 188042) | Ecteinascidia turbinata endosymbiont from Florida, USA - Sample 2 (SPAdes) (version 2) | ecosystem: Host-associated > Tunicates > Ascidians > Unclassified | place: Key West, Florida... | reverse complement strand
TCGACAAATTAACAAGCTAATATGTTTTTAGCCCATTTACAATGCTCCTTGAAATTTGCATGCAAATTTATTCCGTGGTATTTGCATTAAGTCGACAAATTAACAAGCAAAAAGTGTGCGAAAACACTTAATCTCCTTGCAAAGGTAATAAAGTTTTTGTAAAATATCAAGCTCAGGGGGGGGGTTAACCCCAAACCCCCCCTTGCGTACGCCCTTGACTGTAGTCACGAACCACTTACATAAGATGTTTCCAAGTCGTATACACAACGCAGCATAACGCAATACAGCAGCCAGAATGAATTCGGATAAATTAACTGAAACCAATTCTTAATGCTTTCACACACCTTTTGCTACTGGAACAAACAACAATCTGCGGACAGTAACATAATCCAGTTCCATTTCATACTGAAATGCACGAAAGATCAATCTCTCCACTTCTGCGACTGTGTCTTAGTTTCGAAATGAATTTTTCAGCACCACGACCGCAGTCTGACTAAATTTCACGCAGAATCCGAGCAACGACTAGTGTGTGTCGTCAAAATCAACTTTATTTACCCAACGTTTTAAAACAATGACACAACTTATCGTGCATTTGGGAAATATTGAATGCAGGCTAGAGATTTTCTAAATTATCGTTTAAAATATTGCTGGCCGAAAGTTATCTACTGCATATGTCTACCAAACGAACTTAAACGGGAAATAAAGAAAAAAATGGGGGATCCAAGCAAAAATCTGGGACAGCCATGACACACCCAGGCCCCCCTTAGAACCGCCACTGCATCAAATGTCCTGACGCAATGGTTAACGAAGTGGGCGAACACTTAGATTTCCGGGTATGTAATGCATAATTCGGTTGGCATTGTTATACGCAGCATGTAAGCGCTTCATACTGGTCTGTGTGTATTTGCTCCACAATTGGAAAGCATACATTTACATGCAATAGAAACGAAATGGAGTGTTTTTTACTGCAGAAGATCACTGATCAAAAGTGCCTCTGAGTTTTTATTTACTGCACAGCATAGCGATTTCACGATTTCACTTGTCTCTGAATATCATCATCATCCTTCAGTGATGAATTTATCCACATACCAAGACATTACACTTGGTCAAAAAAATGTACACGTACACCAAGTGGTGGGTTTAGGGTTGGGGGGGCCGAGGCAAAACTAAAAAGGGGGCCCTCTGATGACGTCATCATATTCAGCCAACCGTGATAATAACTTTTGATTTGCCCAAGATACGGCCACCCAAGGATATGTTCCTGAGTCTACGGCATAACTGAAATAGCAGGAGTAAGTGCAAAAGGGTGTTGATACACAACATGATACACAACTTTGAAAACACTGAAAGTTGGTAAGACAAGGCTGGCAACACATAAAAGTTAGGCAACAGCAAGTTGGCATCGCCCCCACTTCTTTATTTTCGCGCCCCATTTCTCTGCATTCACCATGAATAAACTACAAAGTTTACATCTTTGAAAGTTTCACACCTTCCCCCTTTGAAAAAATGCTCGGTAGTTGGTATCTTGAATTTGTTCACATTCATGTCTTTGTGGAATCCATGAAACTATAAAAAACAACCAAAAAGATTTAAAACACTAAATTTGTTTTAAATTTCATCCTTTAACTGCAATAACATAGCATACAAAAGCATCTCATTAGAGACTTGTTTTGGAAAGCTTTGAGGCTGGTTGAGTCAAGGCTTCCTCATCTTGCTTTGACACTAGTTGTTTGAAAAATGTGCAAAAGTAGGAAATAATTCATCATGTACCTTATCGTAAACATTTCTACAGCAGCAAGTAACCTACACAATTGATTACATCTGTGCTAAGAAAAAACGGTTCAAATTATACTGGCTAAGAGCTGGCAAAAGAGCTTGAACATCACCTACCAAGTCTACCTTAAACCAATCATTTACTAGTCAAGCTTCAAATAACCTGTGACTTCAAGCATAGGCTAAATCAAACCACCTAAAATACCTGAAACATCTGCAGAAAAAATGAGTAGCCTATTCATCATACTCAAAAATTGCCATTTCTGCTACGTGATAAGAAGCATGAATGTAGTCTTGCTTATTAACAGTCTTTGCAGCACAACAGCCATAATACAAAATTACTTTGCAAACTATTAATAAAATGTCCTATAAATTAAAGATCTAGTGTGGTCCCTGCTATAACAATTGCCTGTTGTCTTATTTTCTGATGGAAATGTTCACTAAGGTGCAACATCACATAAAATGAGAAATTTGTCTAACCTTTTCAACTCAGAGACATAAAAAAGAATACTTTTTGTTCATCTGTGGCATTTTCATAAAATCGTCAATATAGCAAATACTTCAATCTCTAAAAATCATCATTCGGTATAAAAAATTATCATTTGGCATAAAAAGTTATCATTTGGTACAAGTAGGCCTATTTGCTCTTATTTCGTAGGGTCTTTTCAGAACTTTTTGGAAGAAATTTCAACCAGGGATGCGGAAGCGGAAGCGGAAGCTGGAAGCGGAAGCGGTGGAAGCGGCCCTTATTTTGTGGAAGCGGAAGCGGAAGCGCGAAAACCCTACCGCTTCCGCTTCCACATAGGTCATTTGACTTGGAGAGTAACTTGGCGAAAAAGTTTTGTCCATTTCCCAATGTGGATTTAAGCGGTGAAGTTGCACTATGAGTCTGAATGAACGTGCGATATCAGTAGCGCGAGAGAACGAGATAAAGCATAACTACCATCCATGGCATTCTTCATAGAAGGCCAAGTCATCGTGCAACTTACCGATTTTATCGGAGGCTGATTTTTCAAACCTAGCTGCTGTCTACTACAATGGTAACAGTTTGAAAGCATAGCAATCTCCCGGTTATGTTCGCAACTTGAATCTGAGCTGTTTGTGCGAACTTATGTGGTAGGTGCGAACTTAGCAGATGTACTTTTAACTGCCTTAGCAAACAGATGTTGATAATTAGGGTTAATGTTTGGAGACTGACTGATGCTTTGACTGAAGCTAACTATTCTTTTCAGCAAGGCATATAGTATTCACTTACGTTATGCTATTCACTTCACAAACAATGTTAGACAAAGCCAAGCGTTTAATTGAGTCATTTTGAGTCAAACCATCCAACTGATCCAAGTTAACGAAGCATCGCATGACAGCGCGGAGTGAAGCTGCTGTAGGAAAGTCTGTGCAAAGCGGGAAGTTATGTGCAAACGCTATTTGCCTAATGCCTGAAGACATACAAACAAAAAAGTTAGTGCGCTTAACAGAACTGGTTAGGAATGTATTTCTTTGGATTGATAACATGCATCGAGCAAACTGCCCCTTCCATCTTCACTAACCATTTTGAAAGCAAACGAACTTGCTGAACAATTATATCAAATAGTGAACTTTAGCAATATAATGTTTCGTGTTTAACATTTTTTATGACCAGTTGCCACGTTTGATTTGCTGCAAATACCAATAAATTGCTGAAAAAATTGAATCCATATTTTTTAAAAACTTTGTGCGAACTTAACTGGGATGCGAACTTAACTTAGATATTACTGAACATATGTGTTTGCCAACTCAGTCTAAAAAGCTTTTCGCATTTTATTGAAGATGTAACAAGTTTGTCCTTGCGTTCTAGAATTTTGCTCAAAGCATTATTATGGCGTAATAATGTATGACAATCAAGCCGCTTCGAAGAAACCTTAAACGGTTACGGTACGCTATGCAATTTAGCTTGATATTGTTAGGTTAAAGCAGTGTTTCTTAACCTTTTTCTACATCAGCACCCCTTTTAGCCATGCCTAAGCAGTTCAACACCCCTACCATTGGCTAACACCTGGTTACTATAAGGATAAAGTAAAGACAAACGTATTGCTTTTACCTTTTGCCGCCACATATGTGTCCTTCCCCAGAATCCCCTGGGGGTCACCCCATATTAAGAAACCCTGGGCTAAGGTCAGGTTATTGTAAGTGCTGTTTGTATTGATAAGTGTTGAAGACAGTTTTCTAGGTTGTGTTTTTTGTAAGAACAGAGTAGCAGTACCGTGCTGACAGATACTATCTTATGCGATCATTTTAACTAGTAATGTGCCCTTGTAAATCGTAAGCTGCTGATTTTTATAGTCATGCTTGTCAGCAAGTTCGCAAATGAGATAGAGCCCAGGCTCTGTTAGAGTCCAGGTTCTGTTGGAAGCGGAAGCGGTGGAAGCGGAAGGGTTTGTGTGGAAGCGGAAGCGGTTGACGCAATAGCCGCTTCTACATCCCTGATTTTAACCCACAATTTTTTTAGGTATAGAAGTTGGTTTGAAGCTTTTCCTTATTTGTTCATTGGATGTGGTGCGAGAGTGGTTTGATAGCTCAAATTGACACCAAAACGAAGGCACGAAATCGAAGGAAAGTCGAGGATGAAATGAAAGATCAGCACTGTCCAACACTTAACCACAAGTTTCGAAGTTGGTCATACTGTTGCAAAATCAACCGTTGCATTAAAAATGTTTGGGAAATTCAATTGCCGTTTGAAATTCAATGTTAGGAAAAGCATTTTTATAGTATTAATAATTTTGTGGTAGTTCCTTGTAGTTTTTTGGAAATGCATTTTGTGTTGATCATAATGGTTATAATTGGTTATAATATCGTATGTATTGAAAAAAGTGCAGGAAGGGCGTCTCAGGTTGTGTGAAAATACCAAAGGGGGTCACGAACCGAAAAAGGTTGAGAAACACTGCGTCAGAAAGTACGACCCTCTGCTAAACCCAGCCTTCTCAAAGTTGCCTCCGAGCCAAATTAATTGCCCACCACTGGGCTAAGCCATAACTCTAGACCTCAACATGTTGTGTCTCCCTGTATTGTGCTTTTCACGTGACAACTTCAACCAATTTTGTCAGATCAAAGGCAAAATAGCCACACTATATATTTTGCCTCATGAGGTAAAGTAGTCACTATCTTTTTGGTATGAGTTACTTGGAAGTTTTCGAAGTGTAAACAGGAGTCGGAGTTGATGTCTCAAAATTTTTCAGAGTCGGAGCAAGAGTCTTAAAGCCAGATGCAGGAGCTGAGTCCGAGTCTGCAAAATGTGACTCCTTTCATCTCTGGTATGCCTACTGTGTGATTGTTCATTGGTTCTGCTCTCACCATTTCCTTTGGCTTAGCTAGTAGAGGTAGGAGTGCTTTGATAGCAGTGCTTTTAATGTACTTTTTGAAAGAGTTTAAGGTTTAGGGTGTATGTTTAAGTTTCGGTCTAGGGCTTACCTTTAGGGTTTATGTTTACAGATTAGGTTTAGGTTTTAGGTTCAACTTTTAGGTTTAGGTTTTGGGTTTAGGTTTGCAGTTTGGGTTTAGGTTTAAGTTTTGCGTTTAGCTTTTGGGTTTAGGTTTTGGGTTTAAGTTTTGGGTTTAGGTTTTGGGTTTAGGTTTTGGGTTTAGATTTTGGGTTTAAGTTTTGGGTTTAAGCTTACGCTTTGGGTTTAGGTTTGGGGTTTTAGGTCATGAAACAAGGACCTTACACTAATCCAAGTGTATCATCCTTGTCACTTTACCAATCTAAGCAATCGGATTCTCCCGATGGCAAAATAAGTCAAGCAATGCTTTTCCCTCTGGTGGCAAGACACTTCATGGATGGCAAAAGGCTGTCTCTATTTTGCCTCATGAGGCAAAAGTACTTCTGGAGCTATTTTGCCTTCAACCAGTCGTATTTGGCTAAAGGCAAAATAGCTCCAGTAGTGCTTTTGCCTCATGAAACAAAATAAAAATACATGATTTTACATCGGCGGATGAGGACTGGATCGGACTGACGATTTTCAAAAATTTTGTGGATCAGGACTGGATTGGATTCAATTTTATTACATCAGGACTGGACTCGCGGACTGAAAAAATTCACAGTCCGCTCATCTCTGGTAAATAATACATTAAACCACGGTAAGGTGTCAATATACTGTGTCCTGCTGACCCTAGTGAAGAAAAGTCTCAGGTCTACCTCTGTGAAAGCTTGGGACACTTGATTCTTGAAATGTAGCAAAGGGCGACTAGACAGGTAAAACAGAAAATTTGCACCAATCATGATCACCACTGAAGGTAAAAATGCTCATCTCTTTGTGTGCAAACGAACTGGGTTTGTCCGTCAGAGACCCAGAGATTTTGTGAAAAAGACTCTTACTCGAGTCATTTATTGTGACTGGAGTCGAATCGAGTCATCTGTGAAAAACTTGACTCGAGTCGAGTCACCATTTTTCTCAATGTAACTCAAGTCGAGGCGAGGCAAGACCAAAAAGGGGTCGTCTGATGACGTCATCATGCTCAGCCAACCGTGACATGCACTTTTGATCAAGCCTAAGATAAGGCCATTGAAGGATAAGTTCCTGAGACTATGGCATGACAGACGTAGCAGGAGAGAATGCAAAAGTGTTCATGATACACAACTTTGAAAACACTGAAAGTTGGGAAGACGAGGCTGGCAAAACATAAAAGTTAGCCAATTCCACGTTGGCATCGCTCCCACTTCTTTATTGTTGCGCCCCGTTGCTCAGCATTCACCATCAATAAACTGCAAAATTTACCCCTTTGAAAGTTTCACACTTCCCTTTTTGAAAAAATACTTGGTAGTTGGTGTACTGAATTTATTCAAATTCATGGCTTTATGGGTATCCATGAAACTAAACAACAAGCAAGAAGATTCAAAACACTATTTGTTTCGAATTTCACTGCAAGAACATAGCATACAAAAGCATCCAACTTCAGACTTGATTTGGAAAATTTTGAGTTTGGATGAGTCAAGGCTGCCCTCATCTTGTATTGACACAGCTTGTTTGAAAAATGTTCAAAAGTAGGAAATAATTCATCATATACCTTATCGCAAACACTTCTGCTGCAGCAAGTAGCCTACACATTTGATTGAATCTGTGCTAAGAAAATATCTGGCTAAGAGCTGCCAAAATCTTTTAGCATCATCTGCCAAGTCTACCTTAAACCAATCATTTACTAGTCAAGTTTCAAATAACCTGTGATTTCATGCATAGGGTAAATTCAAACCACCTGAAATATCTGTAGAAAAAATGAGTACTCATATTGCTCAAAAAATAGCATTTCTGCTACCTGATAAGAAGCATGAATGTAGCCTTGCTTATTAACAGTCTTTGCAGCACAACAGCAATAATACAAAATTACTTTGTAAACTAAAAAGAAAATGTCCTATGTATTAAAAGATGTAGTGTGGTCTCTGCTAGAAAATTGCCTGTTGTCTTATTTTCTGATGGAAATGTTCACTAAGGTACAACATCACAAGAAATGAGAAATTTGTCTAATGTTTTCAACTCAGAGACCTAAAAAAGAAATCCTTGGATAAAAATGTTTCTAAAATGTTCTATTCAACAACTTCATTTTTACAAAACTTGAGTTTTTGTACATGGCACATTTTCCTTTTTCCTTCTTTTTGCTGATCCACTTGGATACTTTCTGTTCAACTGTCGCATTTTCATAAAATTATCAATAAACCAAGTACTTCAATCTCTAAAAATCATAATTTGGTACAACAAAAACATCATTTGGTATAAATATTTGCTCTTATTTGATAGAATCTTCTCAGAACTTTTTGGAAGAAACTTTAACAAACAATTTTTTAGGTATAGAAGTTGGTTTGAAACTTTTCTTTATTTGCTTATTGGAGATGGTGGTGGTGCCCCTTTGAAATATAGTACTAACACATTACAGTTGCTGTTAGGGGGCCCTTTTAAAGGAAGGTACTTAGACATCACAATTGCTGTTTTTGTCCCCTTTGATAGTGTAGTACTTGCACATTACACTTGCTGTTGGGGGCCCCTTTGAAGGCAAGGTACTTACACATTACAATTGCTGTTTGGGGCACCTCCGGAATCATAGTACTTGTACATTGCAGTTCTTGATGGTGGCCCCTTTGAAAGCAAGGTACTTACACATTGCAATTGTTGTTGGGGGCCCATTTAAAGCAAGGTACTTACACATTACGGTTGCTGTTGGGGTCCCCTTTGAAAGCAGAGCACTTACACATTAGTTTCTTTCAGGGGCCCCTTCAACGAAGTTTTAAAGCAGAGTACTTACACAATTCTGTGGTTCTTGGGGGCCCCTTTGAAAGCAGATTACCTTCAAATTGCAGTTGCTGTTGGGGGCCCTTTGAAAGCAAAGTACCTACAGGTTAGTTTCTGTTGGGGGGGTCTTTGAAAGCAGAGTACTTACTTATGATCTGCTTCGTAGTACATTATATGAGTGGATAATAGGTTTTTCACCAAATATAAGGAAAGTTTACAGGCGTAACACCTCATGGGGTGGTCCCAAAAAGGGGGATCCCGAGGCAAGTGCCTCGCTTGCCTCCCCTTAAACACACCACTGCACATGGGTGTTGTTCATCATGCACAACCCGTTCATGAAGAATCGCACATTCAACACAATGCTAACTGAGAGGCTGCAACACTTGCAGCAAAGTTGGGCTAAACTTTTTGAAATGACTGAGAGTGAAAGAGACAAGTAAAAGGCAATCTCAATAAACTTAGGTATAAATAACCTGCAATCAAACTTGTTAAAACAACATTGGGCGCAATTTTCTAACTTATCGGGCGCCATTTCATAGCAAAAAAAATGTTGTAGAAAAAACGTGATATATCGTGTCACTCGACATTGACTCGAGCTTGCAAGCCAATGACTCGAAGTGACTCGACTCTGACTCGACTCGACCAAGTCATGACTCTGACTCTGACTCGATTCGAAAAAATTTTAGATGACTCTGACCCGACTCTGACTCGAGGGCTTGTGACTCTGAATCAACTCTGACTCGACAAAAATGACTCGGGCACATCACTGCTATATGGTGTGATCGCTGTACCATAATGTAATCCCATTCCCCCTCTTAATCTTCTAATTGGTCACATCAAGTGACCAATTAGAAGTCAGCATGAATCTGTTCCTGATGTGGCAAGATAGGGCTCTTTCAGTAGGCTATACATTCAGAACTTTGTTTTCTGCGTACCTCAGGCGTACCTATACCTGGACTAACGCTAGGTAATGCAGGCCTACTGTGATATGTAGTCTAGACTAGCTAGAGCACTCTAGCTGTTTTAATGTGAACTGTAGTCTACACCAGGTCTTGCTGTCTTCACGCCTGTTCTACGTGAGCCTGTGTTGCAGTTGACTGCATCGCCTTGAACTACTGAGGCAAACACAAGAGAAAGATGGCAATTCGGGGCATTAACTAACAAGAAAGCAACCAACAGCAATAGAGCTCCCTCATTGAGTTCACTCTACTACTACTAGGTTGCACTATCACTATGTAGGCCTAAGTGAGCTACGATAATTTGCTTGTGGTGACTATCACAGTGACTTGTTACTCATGGGCACCATCTAACGGTGACAAAATTACACTGCCAATTAGCAAATTTGTAAAAACGGATCACAACTAAAATTATTGACACGTTCAGAATAATCACATTAACAAAAAATATTTTCTCAGTCCGATCCAGTCCTGATCCGCCAATTTTTAAAAAAATTGCAGTCCGAACCAGTCCTGATCCGGCCAAAATTGGCTTCAGCCCTGATCCAGTCCTGATTCGTGCTCATCTCTGCAACCTATGTAGAGACCATGCTCCAACAGTGACACGAAATCCGTCCACAAAATAAAAGAAAAAAACTTTTCAGTTTGTCACTGAATAATGGAAGCTTCATTTTGCAGTGGCAAACAGAAAAAATGGCCAAATTTTATAAAATGGCCAAATGCGTATATTCATGGCCAGCGCACTTCAAAAATGGCCAATATTTCAAAAATTGACCATGAAATGGCCAATCTGGTAACCCTGAGCTAGCACTTACCAGAGTTGAGCATGGACAGGATTAGGATTGGATATCCTGCAGGATACTTGCGATTTTTTCCGATCAGGATTGGATTTGGATATTCATTTTTGAAAAAAAAATGGATCAGGATCAGGATATTGGTTTGATTTCTATAACGAAATTTTTCTGAGAGTGATTCAAGATGTCACAACTCACAAATGATGGTGGCAGTGTTTTTTGCTACGGTTTTTATATTATCAGTATGTGCTGCACTCATCACAATCATTGGTAATTCGTGTTACTTTATCGTTGATTTTTTCTGGTCAAGTGGAAGTAGTAAGCTGCTCTTATCCTGCTGTATGCTGCTTGGTTTGTTGTGCTCAATGGCATATGTGTGTGTTGTGTATATAGGCTAATAGTCGATTTCATGGGTGACCAACTTGTCTTCGACTGGGATCGACTAGAAGATTTCCTGATAACTCGCGATCGACCGGTCGGTAACAAAGTCACAAATACAATATCATATGCCAAAGTTGAGCATCACATTTGGAAATACAGTGCTCCATCGCCTTCAATGCACAGACAGAAGGCAAAGTGTCTGTTACGCCTAAACCATGATTGTCACGCAATAATCTGCTTAGTTAGCCTATGGTCGGCCACTGCAATAGGCACCAAAGAATATACGTGACCAACCAACTGATGGATACTTTTTATGTACTTTCTGGAATATTGATTGAAAAATGTTATTTTTAGGTATCTTGTCAATCCAATGCAAAATCAGGAGCGATCGACCAAGTGACACTCGGCGATCAATCGGTCGATTCCATCGACCTATTGGGCACCCCTAGTCTATTTCAGCATCTAATGCGAAACACTTTTGTTTTCCCATAAAATCAAAAGCTAAGACATGGTCGCATCAATCAATTTTTCTGAGTGTTGTGGGTCAAAGTTCCGTTTTTGATGGTAGTATTCGGATTCAGGACAAGATGGCAATTAATTTTGATGCCTCGCATTTTGCCCTTTTTTAGAGGAAAGTGTTTTGAAATGCATTTATATCTGTGGTTGTGCAATACCTAAAACTTTTTTTATGAAGTGAAACACCGGCGTGATCACTGTTGTGGTTGAGCAAGTATTCTGCGAGGATTATTGTGGTCATATTCCTCCAGGAGGCTCTTGACTACATTAGCGCCAATGGTGTAGGAGGCGGGAATGCAGGGGTGCAAGCGCACACGGACGTCCGCAGAAATTCCAGGGGGGGCAAAGTCGATATTTTGCTTATCTTTCTCAGGTTGTTGGCGATGCAAGGCAAATTGACGCATACAAAAATAAATGTCCAATGTTACGACAACAGTTGCAAACAGTGTTTTCCTTGTAAGAAAACTTTATACTGAGCAAATGCTTGTTTAAGTGAGCGTGGATATTTTAAGACTGAGTTAGCAGAGTTCTAAATGAATTATAAACTTCGTGAATTTTTACAATGGGTTAAAACGATGGTTCCCAACCTGCGGTACGCGTACCACCAGTGGTACGCGAAGGTCTTTCAGGTGGTACGCCAGTAACTTCCATTTTTTCACAAAAATCTGGATTCACAGTTTCCTAGTTTACGTTTCGGGTTTTGTTTCTAAATAAATAAATTTTCCTGTAGCCGCTATTCCTATTGTTTCGTAACATTAAGACATTCTATGTGCTGTTGGCAAATTTACGCCACTGATCGACCAATTGGCGGAAGGTAAACAAAAACAATAATCTAATTAAATTTCATTGTGGTCTTTATGGTTATTTTAATGTATATTATTCTTCTGAATAAACAAAGATTCGATCCAATTAGTTGTTCTGGAAGAAGGGGTACGTGTTGACAATACGGGGTGCCCAAATGGTACGATATCGTAAAAAGGTTGGGAATCCCTGGTGTAAAATCTTATGAAAATACCAACAAACTACACATTTAATTCAAATAGCTTATCCTTGTATAGTGGATTTAACTTTTCGCATTACGACTTGCCGTTCCCTACTCGCTATTGCATTCCGTACGTGAGATCTGGTTTGTATCAACTTGTCATTCGCGTCAAGGGATTTCGTG
>Ga0210059_1014141_pt1 | contig 11837 bp, 9 predicted proteins | sample Ectturendosymbi2_FD_188042 | JGI IMG/M metagenome (GOLD analysis project Ga0210059, IMG submission 188042) | Ecteinascidia turbinata endosymbiont from Florida, USA - Sample 2 (SPAdes) (version 2) | ecosystem: Host-associated > Tunicates > Ascidians > Unclassified | place: Key West, Florida... | reverse complement strand
CACGAGCGGTCGGAATGATCACTGGTCTATCAGTGTCCGGAGCAATCAGAGACTGAGTGGTTGTGCATAGACGTCGCAGGATATAAGATCATTAAAGACTACATACCTCCACCTTCGCAATTCATATCTTTGGCCATCCCGACGTTCCCACACCCCAGCCTGTATGTTGGCGACTTCAACTGCCAACATTTCAACTGGGGTTACAACAAAACATCTGCTGACGGTTAGAACGTGGACTTCTGGGCAACATCCAACCAACTTGGACTGCTGTATGACCCAAAGGAAGCAGTCAGTTTCTCCTCTCACTGATGGAACGTGAGGAACAACCCGGAACTGGCCTTCGAGAGTTTCGGCCAGTACAGCCGACTGCTGGACAGACTTGTTCTGCGAAAGTTCCTGCGGCCACAACATCGGTCCCCGTTGATATCGTTGCCGAGACTCAAGGTTCTTGACCTCCAGACCACAAGTTGGGAGGTCTGGAAGTCCAGTTGGGACTGACTCTGATAGAGACGCTTCATCCCTACTTTCTCGGCTTGGGCAGAAGAACCAGGAGTGAAGGCGGGAAGGTTTCAATTCCATCGACGTCTCGAACTCAAATTTCCTGGACTGGATTCCATCTTCCCGGAGTTTATACTCCATGCCAGGTGGGCTCTCAAATATTGGTTTTGCGACTTCCTCTCTTCCTGCATGCGCCAACTCAAAATTGCAAAGATCTGGACCAGAGCACTAATAGTTGCCATCCCTAAGTCAGAAACGCGACTGGGGGACCAAAAAAGCTACCGTCCCATATCTCTGCTGTGCGTCCCCTATAAAACCCTCAAGAGACTCATATACGCTCGTGTCGAGCCAATCATCGACCCATTGCTCCAGCAGGAGTAGGCGGGCTTTTGGTATGGGAGGTCAGCCGCAGACCAGGTCACCTGATGCAGGACATCGAGGATAGCGTTTCGGCTAAGAAGAAGGCCGGAGCTGTGTTTGTCCACCTCACAGCAGCCTACGACACTGTATGGCACCACGGCCTCACCTGCAAGCTGCTGAAATTGCTGCCTGATAGACACACGGGCCGCATGATCATTGAGATAGTTGGCAATCGCAGCTTCATCCTTACCACGGCAAACGAAGCAAGTTACGACGCCTCAAGAACGGCGTCCGACAGGAATCTGTCCTAACACACCTTCTCTTCAACATCTACATCTCTGACCTGCCAACTACCGTCTCCAGAAAGTATACATACCCTGACGATCTAGCAATCATGCATGCTGGTGGAGATTGGAAGGCAGTGTAAGGGTGTTGAGCAAGGACATGACAACGACAAATACCTCCAGACCTGGAAGCTAAAGCACATCACTGCAAAAACGGTGTCGACAGTCTTCCATTTTTGCAACAAGGAAACTAAACGTTAACCAAAAAGTCAATTACAACAACGAAATCCTATCCTTCTGCCCCGAACCCTAATACCTCAGATAAACATTGGACAGGTCGCTCACGTATCGCCGACACTTTGAGTCACTTCACAAGAAGCTGACATCACGCGTCGTGCTCTTGAGGCGCCTTTTCGGCACCAGTTGGGGTGCTGGAGCAATAACTCTGCCAATAGTCACCCTAGCCCTGGTCCTTTAAACTGCAGAAAACTGCCCTCTTGCCTGGTGTCGCAGTCCTTATACCAGCCTTATCGACTCCGTCATCAACGACGACTTGTGAATTGTTACTGGATGCCTGCGTCCTGCACCAGCGGACAACCTTACCATCCTCGCAGGCATCAAACCTGCTGAGTTTCGTGGCAATGGAGCCACACTGTCTCTAGCACTACATGCCATGGATCCTGGACATCCGCTCCACTCAGCGCTCACCTCTCCATCCAGTGCAAATGCACGGCGGGTCAAATCGAGACACCCATTTGTACCTGCCGCACAACAACTCATCAGTTTACCTGACAACAACAACATACGTGCGGCTGATTGGGCGGATCACCAATCGAATGCGGAGTGGGTGGACAACCCTAAACGTCTCCGCACTTTCATCCCCGACACCGGCCCCCACTCACCCAGAATGACCCTCCCAAGAACAGCCTGGGTGCGGCTTAACCGTCTCCAGCACTGGCGCTGGACATTTCCGCTCCTGCTTGTGTAGATGAGTTATGTCCTCCTCTGCGGCCTGTGAGTGTGATGCAGAAGAACAAACGGTCGACCACGTTGTCCTCCAATTTCCAATCCTCGACCGCTTCATGGACTGCACCGCCTGACGGTTCTGGATGATAAGACAATCGAATGGCTGCTCAACAGCTGCCCCGATATCTAGTGCGGCCAAGCAGTGGTTGTGAAGAACTCGCTCAAAAGATGAAGAATTGTTTGAACGTATTGACCAACATTGATATTTTTGCATTCATTCCGACACAAAGGCATGCTTCCTTTCAAAACCAATAAGATCCCTGGGCTCCACCTTAGTTACACCTGTGATACACAATTGAAATTTCAGTGGGCAACACACCTGCTATGCCATGGATGACTTTGTGGAGGTATTAATTGAGAGCACGCTGAGTAGCTTTAGACTAAAATTAAAAGTTTCATTCACAGTTTCAGAAGTACTTTGGAACTTCAAGTCAGGAAAAGTTGGATCTACAAACCATTAAAAACAGTTGCGTAACCAGCATCAAGCTTTGGGAGCGGTCAAATATTTTGTCTACTTTTTTGTTTTGTTAATGATTTCCGAATTTTAAACAAGAGGCGAGCAACTGTATTTGGTTTGTGCCGTTTGAGTAACAACCTCTCAAAGTACAAAGCAACATGATCTCTCGGCCTCACCCTTGTTACACCTATGATACACAATTGAAATTTCAGGTGTCACACACCTGCCATGCCAAGGATGAGTTTGCGGTGGTATTAAGCAACAAACGTTTACAACTGGAACTTTCAAAACAGAGTTTATGCCATTTTTGGATAAGAACAAGGAATATATGAAGCGGCATTCTCAAAATTGATAATCATCAAGACGAAAAACGAATCCTTTGTGAAAAATGTTAAGATTGTCCTTAATTTTAACCGGATTTATACCTTCTCTACCACGCCCAGATGACCGTACGACAGCTCTTTCTCACGCATACGCATAACAACGAGTTGAAACTGGACAGTGACAAAGCTAATTTAACTGTTGAGGGGCATCGGCTCATTAACATTGCGGTTTCCTCAATCCTCTGGCGCCCTTGCACTAATTTGTTTATCTTGCTGGAATACAAATTATTGCCGATTAAAATCAACTCAACTTTGTAATAAAGGTAAATAAATCTGTGCAACCAATTCTTTCACCAACTCCAGGTATGCGCACTTTTTGCTATAATCGTTAACAATATGTTACCAAAAATGTTTCCTTTAAATTATGATTTTCACTGCTTGCAGTTCCATGCGGTTTTGAGCGCAATGCCACTGAAGAACGCCAGTTCCTCTACTCGCCCGGATGGCCTGTAAGCTATGGCAACAATGAGAATTGCCTATGGGTAATCTCCTCGTTGACGGGCATGAAAATCGTCTTTGTCGTGTTGACTCTGGACACGGAAAATGCCTACGATGTTCTTACCGTAAGTAGAACGATTAATAATGCAGCTAGATGCAGATAGAATATACGGAAATCTTTGGCGGTGTAGTCGCAATAACAAAGTGGTGCATCAAAGCGAAGACGTGACTGACAACAGTCAAGATCGTTGAGAACTTGTGACGTTGAAAGTCGTAAGCCAAATTTGACAATTATTTGTTGCAGCAACGACAAGTAAGTGAACGCTGTTCTTCTTTCATCCCTCAACGCATGCGCTTGTGCAGTATGTAAAAAAATAGCGAAACTGTAAAATGTTCTACAACAGTTGAAAACTCTGCAGAAGCTTCCAAAAACGAGTAAGCACAACACGTAATTAATATTATTATTTTGAGCCAGTGAAAACTGCAATTTGGGAATTTGGGATAGATTTTGAACGAGAAGAAAAACGTGCAACCCTTTAAGTCCTGCTGAAACCACTATGGCAATCACAACATTTCTGGCCATAACTCGCCAGCCGCAAGAGATAGAGAGGTGTTGAAAAACCTCCACAGATTCGGAAAATCTTCTAATTTAGATTTTTAAAAATATTCTTCTTTTAGGTTGGGGATTATCTGTGGGTGACGTCACAATGGGGGAATGTTTTCGCTATTTTGGCCAAGTATTCCTGACCGTTGGCGGCAACCTAACGAGCCATTTTGGCTCAAATTATTCTGAAAACTAGGCTATTTACTCCGCATCTTTAGAGCCGTTGATTGGCTTTCTAGCACATCTGGATCCAAAATTATGACTCATAAACCCCATTTTTAACAAAAATTTTAAAGTTTCTCAAAAGGTATAATTTGGCCTCTCAGGACAAATTTTGGTCAGCCATAACTCACAAGCCGATGGGGCTAGAGAGCTCTTCAAACCCTCTGCAGACTCGGGAAGTCGTGTAGTGTAAAATACAAAACAACATTTTACTAATGGGTTTGGGGTTATTGGTCGATGACGTCATAATTGGGGTAAGTTTGCGGTTTTTTTATGACGACATCGGTGATCGAATAAGGAAATTTTGTGGCTCAAAATTGTATTGGATTTTATGCTAAAATGCAAGCTTTTAGAGCCCTTGATCGACTTTCTAGCGTTGCTGGTGTTAAAATAATGGCAAAAAAGCAAAATTGACATTTTTTTCCCAGTGGACTAGCGGGGATTTCTATAATTAACAATTAATTGGGTAATTTGCCATACTTTTGAACCGAAACGCTAGATTGTTGATCAAACTCTCCAAAGACACGTACTATAGCGTAAAATCCAAGCAAAGTTTGAGCCACGAAATCAACTCATTTGGTCGGCTCCTAGGGGATGATGATGTCATCAAAATGTAAACAATTATGCGTACACATACTCCCATCATTATGCAAACATAAACAAAAATCCCGACATCCGAAATTTAAAATTTTTGATTTGAACAGCTCTCAATTGGCTGGCGAGTAAGGACCTTCAGCCGAAATGGTCAAGGGTATCTTTTGTGGGAATTAAATTTTATACCTAATTTTTGTCTTTGAGCCATAATGTTGGCTCCAGGTTTGCTAGCAAGTCCATGGAGGGCTCTAAAGTCTCGGATGATAGCCTAGATTCCACAAATTTCAGACAAATAAATAATTTTAGGAGTTGGCGCTCAGGGTCAGAAAACTTCAGCCAAGAAAGTGCGAAAACATGCCCCAATCTCAAACATGCCCCAAATCTCACGTAACCCACTGCGAACCCCTAACCTAAAACGAAAAAAATTATTTAAGTAAACTAGAAGACTTGCCGAATCCGTAGATAGTTTGAACACACCTATAGCTCAATCGGGTAGCAAGTTGTGGCCAGAAATGTTTTCGAGTGTTTCGGTCACTATAGTGGCTCGCGCGGAACTTAATCACTGAAGGCGTGTCGAAACCCAGGTTTTTAAGCTTGCTGGTATTGTCGAAATCACCTTTGGTAATGATGGACACAAAACTGAAGATTTATAAGTAAATGATTCACTCTATTTTTATCGCTATACCCTGGAATAGATATCAATGAATCCAGATGAAGAGAAATTTGATGCAATTCCCTCCCTAACGATTATAACGCTCTTTTGAAGCGATGCACGTTTGAGCATTTCGGCCCCTCTCTTCAAAATTTAATTTTCATTATTTGTCATTTACTTTGGAAAGAAAAATGAGTATTTTGATGTGTTGTGTCTTGACTGCACCACCCAAATCCGAAATATGATAAATAGTCTTTATGCCAGACTTTCCAGTGGTGACATGTCTAGACAACTGAATTGTCGCATAAAAAACACCTAATCACAGATCAGGGACGGCAGTACTACAGTGACATCAATTAGCGGAGATAGACGTGATGAACGATACGAGATACACAATGGCATTTTGGAACTGCGATTTACTTCTGATGGATCAGTGACACGGAAAGGATTTAATGCTTCCTACTACAGTAGGTGAAATTTTACCGTTTCTGAGTTTGTCAATTTACCGTTTCTTATTTTTACATACTTCAAGATACGACACCTCTGTCCATCATAATTCTGAATGTGGGTTATGCGAGCCAGTGGCATTGTAATTATTCTTTGAAATCCTGTTCAAAAGGTGTACCTTGTGTAATATTGATCAATAAAATTTGAGGCAACATCTCTTAATGCCCAGATTAAAATGTTACCATTTTTCTTTTTATTGCGTTCATAGATAAGGAAGAAAAGAAGTTTCCGACAACTTTTATAAAATCGAAAACAAACATTTTCTATGGAGAAGCAAAACGTCCTTTGGCGAGTTTGCTGCACAGGTCATTGCTGTGACTATTTCAAGGCCGTTTCTGAATGAAGCGTGAATCCATCGGCTTGCCTTGTTAGGGTGAACCAAGAATCAGCTGTAATTCAGCATAAAAAAACTGCAAGCAAAAACACATGGAAATATATACTGTAGTATTAGAGTTTGACTCGAATCTACATTTCTGACAACAGAAATGGAATTAGGACACTATACCTTCAAAGTCGTCACGTTTGGTTTCGTTAACATCACAGCCCATCTTTAAAATTCGCTGTTTGCTTTTTGGTCTCTTACGTTTTCTTGACATCAGAACTTTGCGGTTTACGTAATGAACTTTGCAGTTGTGCCTGTCGAGTCACAATGGAATTTGCGAAATTGGTCTCTTCTGTTAAAGACAAATGGAAAAAATCTAAATGAGCAAAAGATCTAAGATAAACCACAATTCATTTGTCATGCCAAATCAAATTATGCAACCTAATGAGTGTAACCTAGCAACACAGCTTAGAACCCTAACGTGCATGAGATCACAAACCTGAATTTGCAATTTACAAAGACCTGGGGCAACGTCACAATCCTATTTTGCAACCCTAAGATGACAGAGTTCGTAGAAGCAACCCTAAATTATATCAAGGTGTGCTGTCACAACATAACAGAGTAATTCAAGAAAGATCGGAAGCAACCCTGAAACGTTCAACCTTCTTGTTTTCTTCGTCATTTGAGCGAGTATTACGAAAAAACTGTTAGGTCGCAGTAGATCTCGAGGAAAGTGTTGAGCGGCCATTCGATTGTCTCATCGTCCAGAACCGTCAGGCCGTGCAGTCCATTGGGATATCGATGGATTGGACATTCGAGGACGACATGTTCGACTGTCTCTCCATCTGCGTAACACTCACAGAAATATTGATGAGCTGTTGTGCGGCTGGCCTGAATAAGTACCTCGATATGAGACACCGTGCATTCCCATTAGATGAACAGGTCCACAGGCTCCTAAACACGGCGTGCTCGAGGAAATTTTGCTCTTTTATGACAAAGCTCAGCGGGTTGGATGCCTGCGAGGATAGAAAGGTTGTTCGCTGGTGTGGGACGCAGGCATGCAGTCACATTCCGCAAGGCATCGTTAGTATGAGCACCGCGGCACCAAAGAGAAGCGCAGTACTGTGCGGTTTAGTAGACCAGAGGTAATTGGGCTATTCACAGCTTTGTTGCTCCAACACACCAGCCAGAACCAGCTAGCCACCTCAGGAGTGCGACGCGTGATGTCGGTCAACTTGTCGTTGATGCGTGAGCGACCTGTCCAGCTTTACTCTTGTAAGCGTCCTGCAGAGCAGCGCTTACATTGAGAACGCAAGGAGAAGCGCATACCCGGCCAAAGCATAACATCCTCGATAGTGAAATCACTATCGGAAGCTTCCTTTGGCCTAATTGGGTTAAGGCGAAGTAAAATAAAACTCCGAGGTCTTTGAGTTTGGAGCAGAAGGGCGTGGTTTGGGTGTTGTGGTTCACATGTAGCTCACATTTCGCTTCCTTACTGCTGAGGTGGAAGACCGCCAACACCGTTTTTAACAATAATGACAATGATCTTTATTATTATTGTTATACCATCATATGGCCTTGTGTTTTAGTTTCAAAGTCGGTGGATTGAATGGTCAAAGGTTCAAACTCGCAGCAAACTACAGTCTCTGCTGCCAACTGAGCCAGGGAAAGAGAAAGCGGCCTCCTTCTCAAATCCGAATGACCCACACCCATCAACGTGGAGAGTACAAATATGAATGAAACCGTGCCGGCTCAAACTTCCACCTGATCAACAAGGTCTGCGCCAATCGTTGCACCCTCAGGACGTACTGGTGATAAGTCAGCTACTGGAGGTAACCCAACCATCAAACTTAGGAAATAAACATGGAGGTCATGACCTGCAACTTCCTCAGTGATCCAACAGCACGATAGTACAGAAAGGAATGCTCACAATCTCGAAACAACGTAATCCACATGGGAACATCACAGAACAACGACTAGAATAAAAACGAGTCAAAACTCTACTTCAGTTCTCAGTTACTTGGAGCTAAATGAGATAAAACAACACGTAGGGATAAATGTACAAGGTCAGGGTGGAACAGACCAGGGCAATAATGCAATGAATCGAAACCACGATATAACAAAACTGGACACTACAGATCTGGACCTCACAAAGGTTAAACAAGTACAAAACAACTGCAGCCATAACAACTCCAACCAATCACGATGCACGCCAAACACCAGTCGACGCAACAAATGATTCTCTGCTGGACGAGTTAAGTACAGAATGGAACAACACAACCCTTAACACGCCACCAAGCAACCCACTGTGGATAGACAAACAGAAGATGAAACAGATGTGACAGTTGAAGCTAATCATGCAATCCATATGAAACATACTAAAGATGTCACAGAAACTAACGCTCTCATATACGCCACAGGCAACGCAATTACACAACATAAATTGACACAAAAACAGTCAAAACAAACACTCAGAATTGCAGACCACCATGAAAAAGAAGCCTAGAAGACAAAATCAAAAAATAGTGAAAAGAAATCAGCAGAATGGAGATTGCTAGGAAAGGAAAATGTAGAATACAGAAAGTGGCAGTGAAGCGGTATGACAGAATAAGATGTCACAAACCAGCAACAGAAGATGCAATGGAGAGGTTGACAACCATATCTCACAGAGTTCAGACGTGCACCGCCAGAACAGAACAATACGAAATAAATAGAATGTTCAACACACAGCCTGGAAGAGTATACTCCAACTTCCGAAACCACAATAGCAAAGAATAAGCAGAAATCCCAGACAAACAGGAAGCATCTGGATTCTGTAACAATATATGAAGAACACCAAAAATCCACATCGCAGGGACATTGAAACTATTTACGGTCAATTGTATTATATGTAGTTTTGTGTTGTAAATTGCTTAAAAAATTAATGGAAAGAGTAATCAAAATACTGGTTATATAATTTGCGCTCATAATTAACGAACTATACCGAACCATAACTGTGATTTGAAAAGATAAAAGAACAAGCGGAGGTATACGCGGATGAATACCGTCCACGTCTTGACCGACGGTTATTACGCGCTGGCCGCATGAATCAGTACAATACTGTACTAGAGCCACGCCCATTCCTCGACCAATGAAAATACGTGCCCCAAGTGACCTCAGGTTTGAAAATTTCACCTGATTCAGTCTGCATCAGGCCACTGCCTGAGTATCATCAAGATTCCCACTGGAGTCTTGCAACCTTAAGCCACTGGTTAGGAAGTTTCCCACTGGAAACATAAGTAAGGGAATTATAGCCCACTGGCTTGTTTCATCCCTTCTAAAACTGCTACTGTAATGCAGACTCAGCGGTAATTCCACCTTGGGAATTCCTCTGTAGAGCTTTATAAGCGAGAATATTCGAAGCTGATGTTCAGTCTAGCCACTGTTGGACTCTGACCACTGCCTAAAAACCATCTTAGCCCACTGGCTAAGAAGAGAATTCCCACTGGAATTTTGGGGGCGTGTAGCTTTGTTTTGGGGTGCTAAGCCCCCCTAGATGAAAGACTGGCACAACAATTCCAAAATATCCTGGATGATTCCAACTGCATGCCATCATTGCTTACAACAGTAAGGACAATAGGCTACTCATACCAAAAGACCAGACATAAGGAAACAAACCGTCAAACTACCGACCAATCACATGCATTTCAATACCCTGGAAGTTTCTCTCAGGAATCCTGGCCAATCCGGTCACCCAGCACTTGAACCAGCATGACATCCTAGCGTACAAACAGAAACGAAGTCGTGCTGGATGCCAAGGTACCAAAGACCAGTTACTGATCGACAAGGTGCCAACTCCAGACTCAAAGAGAGGAAAATCAATCTGGCTATGGGATGGATAGAGTACAAGAAAGCATATGATACAATGCCACATTTCTGGAAAATCCAAAGCATGGAGCTTCACAAGATTGATCACAAGATCATCATCCTTGTAGAGCAATTAATGGGAAACATGAACACCGCTCTAACATCTGGCAGCAAGCACCTTGCAAACACCAAGATCAAAGAGGGAATATTGCAAGGAGATGCACTGTCACCACTGCTCTTCTGTGGGTGCCCTGTAAAAGACTGATATCCGTCAGAAGCGGATTTTGGCGGTGGATATCAAATGACACATCCGGAGTTTCCTAAACTGACATCTTGTAGTGAGCAATGACACCACAACGGTAGTAAAAGTAATATTTCATGCTAGCCTAGGTTCATCAGCCACCATCGATTTTTACCATTCTTGGTAACATGCTCCAGCGGGGCCCAAATTCAGGTTTCAAGTGCTGTGAAAGTCGTGAAGTAGATTGTCTGTGGCCCGAAATCCATTCCGGCGTTGGCGATTGCGCCAAAAGCATCTCAACAAAAGCCTGTACTTCCTCGCCCTCCCAAGAAAGAAGTGTCGGTGGGACAGCAACGATGCTACCGTTGTGGCAATCCAGGCCATATCGCAATTTCTTGCAAGTTCAAAGAAGCCAAGTGCAACCTTTGCAAATAACTGGACACTTGGAAGCTGTCTTTCGAAAAAAAGCACCTTCGAAAGCTTAAGGCGTCAAATGAATCGATGTACTTGAAATAGTCAAAGCAGCGCTGTGTCGCAACTCTGAGATTCCAAAGCTTCAAGTGCCTTTCCACATCAACTGGAAAGCGTTTACACTGGAACTGGACACTGCTGCCATTTCCACTCGAGTCTGGACAGAGTTGGGCAAGCCGAAGCTTCATCAGGCTCAGTGACGTTACCATTCAGTAAGTAAGCATCGACTGCCGATTATTGGAGCTTTTATCGCCGATGGTCGTGATGCTATAAGAACCATGCGGATTTCTCTGGATGAATTACTGTGTTCCGAATCTTAACATTAACAAGGCAGATCACCAACTCTTGGCAATTCAACGATCTGATCGCGTCGGTCGGCATTTGCAACAAGCATGTCGCGACTTGTGCAAAGAGTTCAGCGAGCTGTTCAAGCCTGAGCTGGGATGTCTCCTTGGTGTGCAACTCGAGGTTGCATTCAAACCAGAGGCGAGGCCCATCTTCTGCAAACCACGCTCCGTTCCATTTGCCATGCAGGAAGATTTAGCCCAAGCCTACGATGCTGGAATCGCTAGAGACATCTGGACGTCTACATCTTTCAATGATTGGGGAACTCCCGTCGTTCCAGTGAGAAAAACGCCGCAGTCTTCCAACGAACCTGCTTCACGTGTTTGCGGCGACTACTCTGTAACCATCAACCCGCAGCTGGAAACACATCGACACCCGTTGCCACTTCCTGAAGAGTTGATGCAAAGATTGGGAGGTGGTTATGGCTTCACCAAGATTGACCTGGTAGATGCCTACAGCCAGGTCAGGTTAGGTCCGAAAAGTCGCGAAAGTCTCGCGCTGAGCACTCATCGCAGAGTTCTACTTCAGAACGTACTTCCTTTCGGAATCAGTTCCGCCCCTGGTTATTTCCAGCAAGTAATGGACGA
>Ga0210059_1014140_pt1 | contig 11837 bp, 9 predicted proteins | sample Ectturendosymbi2_FD_188042 | JGI IMG/M metagenome (GOLD analysis project Ga0210059, IMG submission 188042) | Ecteinascidia turbinata endosymbiont from Florida, USA - Sample 2 (SPAdes) (version 2) | ecosystem: Host-associated > Tunicates > Ascidians > Unclassified | place: Key West, Florida... | reverse complement strand
GCATGTACTCTAGGACTCTTCTTGACATATTATTTCTGATTTGAGGACAAACAGTTGCAGATTATAAAATGTTATCTTTTCACCTTTCAATAAATGTAATCATCATTGTGGTATCATTTAAAATCCTGGATTTGTGCCCAATCGCTTTGTTTCAACAATTGTGAAACACCCTGTAGTTATCGAAACGTTTGCAAGATGTCAGTTGTATCGTTTGCTTTGGCCGTGATATTTATTAAAAGAAGTGATTGTTTCATACTTGTTTCGTTGCCGCACAAAGTTGAATACTTCAGCTGTACCTTTCATGCAATGTAGTGAGTGTACATTAAAAACATTGTAATGATCTGCCTCTTTGCTTAGCTGTACTTTGACAAATATGTTCTTCGTTCAACTTTGACTTGAACAAAAGTGTGTCCCCTTTCACCTGTGACTTGACGAAGAACCAGTGCGTCGCAAGGCAGCCCCGTACCCCCGGTCGTGGGGCCCGACCATTCGTAGGGGCCCCACAATACATATTGTATTAGTAAGTTAGAGCAGTCTCTCTGCCCTTGACTTTTTCTCATCTGGTTTTTGCCCTCAATGCAGAGCCGGTAGATTAAGCATGTGACATCATGATTCGACAATTTCGAAACAGAATTGCGGACGTTCGGACACTATAGCAGTTTTTATAAAGTTGTAGTTACGTCAGAACAAGGCCAATTGTTAATAAAGTCTTGACCTTCACCACCTAACTTAGCTGTCTTCGCCCTTGTGCGTTGATATTCTCGGGGAAATTTACGTCACAATGAATGTGCTGTGGAGTGTTGTTCACTTGCTTTGTAGATGCGCACAGATAGTGAGACTAGGTTTCTAGTTCAACGTTAAAAACGTTTTCTTCAAAGCTGCAGACAGGTTATGTAAAGTTGAAACGAAGGAAGGCTATTGTGCATAAGTGTATGGGAGTGCATATTTTTGGGGATGCAAAAAATTTTTCCCAAATTTGATCTTGTTTTTACCAAATAACGTATAAACAGCAAGTCTTAATATTAAGACTAAAATGTACCATTGTAAACAAATCAAGGTGTCTGCATGCCTAATTACCAATTACCGGGTTTCGAAGCCGTACGCTTCCAATTAGGAATCAATATTCTGCATAGCCACATGTGAACAATGGTAATATGTATTGGTTCAAAAAGGTTAGCTAATTGCAGTAAATGTGTTCTGAACACAGCATGCTAAGAAAAAATAGCAATATGGGCTGATACAAGCAAATACTGCAGCCTATATGATCAACCACCAAGGAATGTGTAAAAATGCGCATTTCCAATAACAAATTACTTGTAACTTTAACAAGAATATTTTACAAAAATAGCAGTGCTTAACTGGACTGCATTACTATTAGTGAATTATGCACTGCAATATATATTACAGTTGCTGTACTGTTCATGAAAACTTCACTTCACAGCATTACAGTAATATTGAAACATTAAAATTTGGCACGATGCAACATATGAAATTCATTGCATGAAACAAATGGAAAATATGAAAATCTAAACAGTATGAAATTACACCTACATTACTACCACACAACATCAGTAGAACTCGTTTAATTCGTCATCGTTTAATTCGTCAATTCGCTTAATTCGTTACTTTTTCATCGGTCCTGGCAGAATTCCTATCTTTTGTGTACATTTCTGTTCGCCTAATTCGCCATCGTCTAATTCAGGGGTTCCCAACCTGGGGTACATATACCCCCAGGGGTACATTTGCCTATCCGAAGGGGTACATTTAAGGTTAGCAATAGAAGGTAAAAATATATTTACATGTTGTTTATTTTCAAATATTTACACATATATCACTTAATATTATTTTCAAAAGTCATTATATGCTTATTGTTAAATATATCTGCGAAAAACCATGAGAAAATATTTTGTCATAAGGAGTTTTAGGGGTACATGTTCATCTGTCAAAAATCTGAAGGGGTACATCCTTATCTGTTGAAATGCTGTAGGGGTACATGCTCATTTGTCTGAATGCTGAAGGGTACATGGTAAGAAAAAGGTTGGGAACCCCTGTTCTAATTCGTCAATTCGCTCAATTCCTCACCTCTTTCTATTCCTTAGAAGCGTTTTGTTCAGCTAGTAATACGTCATTTGCAGTTTCGCTTTTGATATCTAAGCAGCTAGTACATGTGGGAATTCAAACAAATTAAAGATCTTTATCTGAGAATTGTTGCACCTCGCAATCTGTTTATCAAATTTATGCACGAGGTGCGAAGCGCGACCCGACTCTCCATTGAAAGAACGCGTGAAGTCTTTGTAGTTTGTTAAAGATTTAAGGTGTTAGATTAAATGGAGAGTCCAGATAGAGTAGAGGAATTAATTGCTATATTCAACCATAACGTCATAAACTTGTATTTTACTGCAAGTAAGAGCACTGTGCATACGAGTTACTATGATAAAGTATACGAGCTTCTATGATAGAATTTTCACCTATTTGCATAATTCGTCACATTGCTTAATTCGTCACTATGTTCAAATCCCCTTGTGGTGACGAATTAGGCAAATTCTACTGTATTACCGCTGCAGTTACGTAGTTAATTCTGTTCATGAATAATTCGCCGCAACAGATTCACACTTGCAAATCTCACAACATCAAGCAAGTTTGAAACACGATAACTTCACAGAATCATATCACACCTACACCAGATTACTACCACAAAACATTGTGCAGCTACATTTTAGTTGTAAACTTTACAGCATCAACAATTTTAGGTTTACAAAAATTAGTGCTAGTTGGAATGGTGGCTTATCAGAACATGTTTGTAATTATAAAATGTTTCTATCTTCACCCAAATTTGAATGAGGTTGTTTCAATTGGCTCAAATTTGATTTGGGCTGCTGTTATTTGCCCAAATATTTTTACCACATCTCGTATGCAAATCTGAATGAAACTCTTCCAATTTGCCCAGATGGTTCCAATTGTACCCAGCCGTTTCAATTACCCAAATATGAGTGCGGCTGTTGGAATATGCCCAAATGCTTCTAATTTTATGCAAATTTGAATGAAGGTCCTGTATATTGCCCACATTGAAATAAAGTTGTTTGAAGTTCCCCAAAATGGATAAAGGCTTTTTGAAGCTACCCAAAATTGAATGAAGATGTTCCACGTGGCCCAAATTTGAATGGAGTTATTGCCGTTTGGCCAGACTTGATCTAGTCTGTTGGAATTTGCACAAATTTCTCCAATTTATTATACATTTCTAACTTCACCCTAATTTGAATGAAGTTGTCCCAATTTGGTCAAATTTCATTGGGATTGCTAAAATTTACCCAAATGATTCTAATATCATCCAAATTTGAATAAACCTCATAGAGTGCACCTTCACCCAGACATTCTAAATGTACTAAAATTTCAGTGGAGTTATTTTATATCACCCAGCTGTGATGATGACTGTTTGAAGTTGCCCATAATTGAAATAAGCTTTTGTAAATTGTCGACATTTGATTTGACTGATGGACTTCACCCAAATGTTTCCCATTTATCTAAATGTTTTTTTTTTCACCCAACTTTGAATGAAGCTTTTCTAATTTGCCCAGATTTGATTGAAGCTGTTGGAGCTTACCCAAATGATGTAATTTAGTCAAATGTTCCTAATTTTACCCAAAACTTGAATAAATTTTTTTAGTTGCCCAAATTTGATGAAGGCTGTTGGAATTACCACATGATTCCAGTTCACTCAAGGGCAGTGCCTATTTTGCCATCAGGGGCAAAAAGAATGGCAAAATAGTCTCAGATTATTTTGCCGTTTTGGACATTGTCTTACCGTTGATTCGGCCATCATTTTGCCTTAGTTGGGAAAATAGACGCTACCTCACTCACACGTGAAGGAAGTTTCACTGCTATTGTTCGTAGCCTAATTGTAGATAAATCAAACTTTTTGGACCTCTGGTGTTAAATTAAGAAAACAGCCTAACGTTAAATAATAAAGTTGTTCTTATATAATAAGTTAAGCAGTCCTTTTAAATAACAAAGTTAACGAACACTTTCCGTTCTTGTACAATCAAATTTACTGATTAATCATTTCAATTTAAGTTTACGCCCTGGTAGTATCTGTCTGTTTTGACTGTTTACTTTTAAATGACTACCTCTAAAATTTGATTGACTGATCTGGTGTAACTGTTGAACTCTTTGGTCTCGTCGCTCTTTTCCAAAAGCGATTTTTTCGTTTATGCGTAGCTTTTGCTATATTGCTCGTTATCGATAGTTCGTACCTATTTTTACTTTTACTTTGAAAATGACCTATCGTATGATAGGTCAAAACGGTAGGATGTTTCCCTAATTAATACACACCAGAAGAGCAAAAAATTTGATTGATAATGCCTCCTGGGTAGTACGCAATATGTTCGTTAGACCTTCCGATTTGTTACTTTAGATATTAGGCAGCTATTCTTATATCACCGGAATGCATTGTAACTACAAACTTTATTCCCACATAGCCTGCCAAAAAGCCAGTTCCAGAAGTGTCGACTTAGGCGGTTTTTACTGTAGTACATTGCATATGCAGTATCTTTCTACTTTTTCACAGATAAACAATGAAATCATTTTCCTAGCTTGAAATTTAGCAAATGCTGATGTCTCAAGTCTGTCTGTGAAAGTTTGTCTGCTTAATGTATGATGCTGATGATGCATTAACTAGCTGTGATTAACATTTGTTGAAATAGGTCGATGATTCTGTTTATATAAAAATTGTGTATTAAATGCAATAAATTGTATATTGGGTCCCCAAAGTCCAGGCTTGGGGGAAACCCCCCAGCGCCGTCCCTGCAAACAACATGTTTAGGTTTGCAAATAAATTCGAATTTGAGGCTGATGTTGTAGAAAGCGAAGTTCAGATGGTGAAAAATGCCAGGTGCTGCGTATTATCAGCTATTTCTGAAAAATAACTGATGGCAAAGTTAATCGTCGGTAAATATATTTTTTATACAGCTAATATTTTTTGTTTGTGTTTAAGTTAGTTAAAAATGGCAGAAAATCGCTCGCAAAAAAGATAAAAATACAGTGATTTAACCGCACAAAACTACTTTGACTCATCACATGATGAATCTTCGGACGACTCAGTCATAGAGAAAGACTCATCTTCCAAGAGTTGCATAAAACGATCGAGCAAACGTTCAACTCGAACCAATTTGTTGTGAAATAAATGCAACTTGTCGGCAACCCCAATCTTGTGATCCAAAATCTTCTGCAGCATTGTCTTGCTGTGGTCATGCATTGGCATGTTAATCCACGTTCTGTCCTCTAGAATGAAACTAATCTCTCTAGTTTGCAAAACCTCCTGGCCATCAACGTCAACCATTCTCGTTTGCTCTGTGGCTTCTACAACGGTGTTGGGGATGTCAAAGGATTTATTCCTGTTTTCATTCGCATGCATTTTCTTGATCTTAACCTTGCTGGTGGTAGCGGAAATGTTCGAGTCAGTTAGCATTTCACTTTCATTAGAAAATCCACTTCTTTTGAGATATATTGATGGAGCAGCAGGACTTGATTCAAAACTCTTGTGTTTTTCCTTTTTAACAGGTTTTCCGCATCTTGCACAGCACCTGAATTTGTTTCTGACCTCTTGTTTTGATCGGCGATGTTTGGGAGGAAGCTCTTTTTTTAAAACTTTAATTCCTAATTCTTCTTCAACATTAACGTTGTCATGTTTTGTAAGTTTATCGCTTTTGACAAAGGTGGAAGTTTCTGAAGAGGAGACAGGACGACTCCACTTTCCAGAAATAAAGTCCAGAGGAAATCGCAGCATAGAAAAAATGATCTTGCATTTTTGTCTAATCATCACCCAGGTCGGTGGTAAACATGAGGTGTGCTTGTTCCTGCAAAGGAAAAATGTTGAAGCATTTCAAAGTGTTTTATTTTTTGCCAAATTGACGACAACTTTTTCGCTCCAGCGACCAATACTCACGGAACAAGTGGTTGTGACTTCCCAGAGGAATAAGATTCTTCGGTTTCAAAACGAGACATGTCTTCTGAAATTTTGTCGCCATGCTGTACACTCGCAGACGGTCTGCATTTATTTCGTGTGACGTTTCCATTCCTGATTCGCTGTCCCAGTCGTTTCGCTTTCTGCGCAAAAACGAAACATGTTTTAGCGATTTGGCTACTTGTAACCATTCTCACGCCAAATATTTCTGAAAGGAAATTATAAAACAAAGCCTTAAGGAAAAGATAAACTGGTGAAAAGTCAGCATTGATCTGTAATCACTTCCTCATTTCAATGATAATTTATCGCCCTGAAGTTTTACCTTTATTCTTGCAGACTGTTGCTTATCATTGGAGCAGTTTTACTTCTAAGTCAGTTCTTGTTTTCTCTTGCGTTTATCAACAGGGAAAGCCAGGGGATCACGGAGGACATGTCTCCAGGGACGCCGGAGAGCGGGGGCATTGCACTCGCCTTCTAAATTGGGGCAACAGGGGGAGATGCCTTTTCATAACAGTATCATAGGTACTTTCATGATTTATCAAAATCGATATGAAACAAATTTATTGCAGGTATTGGCGGCCCCACAAAATTCAGAATGTTTTTCTATAATTTCTGTTGTTAGTTTTAAGGTCAACATTGCTACTGAACAGAAACAAGCACAATTATCAGGAGTGTAACGAGAGGACAAGGGGGGCACAATTCCCCCGGCGCCGAAAAGTCGCATCAATGTCTCAAGTACTTTCCTCAATACAGCACATTTGCTTCCGAAAGACCTCAGGTTCGAACATGGGGGCGCCAAACTTGTTTCTTGCCCCGGGCGCCATTTAACCTTGGTACGCCCCTGATATTTAGTGACGATTTCTTGAAAAGTTTCTTTTGCCCTCCACTCTTGAAAGCCCCCCTGCCTTACCACTACCCCGGCTTCCCTGCTAGTGTTTCTACGGGGCAAAATTTTAAAACCCGAGTTTCGGGTAGCTGAGAAAAAAATTCGGGTTTTGAAATTAATGCAAGTTTGAACGACAAAACTCAATATGATTGTGAAATTACTAATTTTATTAGTGCGAAAAACCTGCGAAATTTATTAGCGAATTATTAATTAAGTTTAGCATAGTTTTTCAATGATGTTTATAATACTGACGCATGACAATCAAAACACACTTTCATCATTCAGTCTGTTTCTGAGTTTTGCGAAAATAGTCCCGTGACTGAAAAAGCCCTCTCTGGTTCCACTGATTTGGGCTCGATTTAAGGCATTTAAGGTTATTTGACCTCTTCTTTGCAACCTCAAAAACACGCGTTTCCTTTTTCACAATTTGTGATCGGATCTCTTCCTGTGCCGGAACAGTTTTGTGCTCTTCACTCTCAAGGATTACTTGGACTCTGTGCTTTGATTTCAAATGGTTGATTAAACGTTTGGTGCTTGAACTGCCTGCGTTTGTCTCACTGAGCAAAAATTGCACTTTGGTATTGGTTGAGCCTTGTTTTATAAGAAATGGCTCTAAGCTTCTGATTTTCTTTGATTACTAACGTCTTTAAAATGAATGTCTATCACTGTATGATTAAAAATATAAAGTCGCTTCTAAAGGAAAGCCAAATATTTTGTAGAAAGTTATTGCAAACTGAAAAGGAACGAATCGACTTTGCAAAGGATCACACCTTGTATATGAACTAACACATAACAGCTTATAAATGAACTATCTAAGTAACTACGAAACTACGGCATACCTTTGAAGAACGGCCTCACGTGATAGTTATTTAATTAGGTTAGCGAAAAGACAAAAGTTCGCGCAGACACTTATTATGTGCCAAATGACGTCACGATCCATCTAAATAGGTCAATTGAACAAAAACATAAACGGACCAACGACGAACGCACGATGGTCACCGAGCAAAACCCGCACCTCGTGCCTCATGATAATAGTTGAACGTTCAAACGTGCTAATTTGGTCGTTACATGCGCCAATCTACAACTTCAGTGTTATCAGAATTACAAAAATTTGAATGCAACAGCAATTCCAAGTTTTCTAAAATACCCTGGTTTGGTAGTTGAAAAAAGCGGGTAGTAGAAAATAGCCAAAAGAAACGGGTTTCGGGTTCGGGAAAACCCGGGTTGGAAACACTATTCCCTGCATGTCTCCCCCTACTTCCAAGAAAAAAATGTGACAATAACATGAAAAGAACTGAGTTTGCATTCGGAATGCAGTAGATCGCCTTTCTTTTTTCTACTCTTCACGTGCAAAGGCATGGAATTTTGCGACATTCCTGCAGATCGAACAAGCGCTGCAGGACGCAGATCCCTTGCCTTTGTCCCCTATCAGCACCAATCCTGGTTTTGCCTGACAACAGATATTGTAGGTTTCCCTTAACCGTGATGATATTACCAGGGTTTTTAAGGCCTAAACTTGAAAATCGGGTCCCTAGGATCTGAGAAAATCGGGTCCCTACAGGTCCATACCGGGTACCTAACATTTCCTTTGAAAAAAAACTGGTATTGCTATTCTGTTTCGCTTACGCTGCAGCATCATTTATGTGATAAAACAACTACGGCAAGCGTTTCAAGCCCGCAGCCAGTGTAATATCGCGAAATCCCCTTTAAGCGCTCATTACCTGCCTCGTGGCACGTAAATTAATTTGACGTGTTCGGCTTTCCGTAACGGCCACTTCAGGTTTCAGTTGTGCCATTCTTATTTGGCGAACCCCTGGCCCTACAAGACCTCGCAGTCATACAGTGCCATTCCCCTCCCCTCATAACAATAATAATTTGGCGAACCTGGCCCAGTGCAAACAGCTTTAAACCGTACGCTGGGCTCCTATGTTTGAACTCTCCTTAAGTATGCCCTGTCAGCGTGTGCTTGAATAAACCAAAGGTTGTTTCCAGCGAGAGTGTATTCAGGTAGTCGAAGGCGGCGCGTTTAAAGGGCCAGGCCGAATTTTCCTTGCAGCGTGAAGACGCTTCAGCCAGGTTTTAAGGTTTGGGGAGCAAATTACATTTTTAGGGTGCAAGATTTTTGTTTCTTTTTTACTTTTATAACAAACTTTTCTGGAAACAACAAAATTTGTGGCGGCACAAAAAATGGGGGAGCATTGCCCCGAATGCAGCCCCGTGGCTGCGGGTCTGAAACGTTCCTTGCCGGGATTTCTCTGCCTGGCAAACAAAACCGATGTTTCCAATAACTGGACTGGTAGTTAGAACTTAACCACACACTTTATCTCGCGTTATGCTCAGCCAACGTTTCAAGCGTTCAAGTTTCTTCTTTACATCCGGGTTTTCATCTGCTTCCCTCTCCCAACGCACTGCTGCCACCGTGCGGTAGTCGAACTAAACATGAAAAGAAGAGTCTAGAACAACATGCTAAGACACAATGAGAGCAAACTAAATAAATGTAGACATCCTGAGATAAAGTTGGTGAAAACGTTGCCCTGACAAACACACATACTTAGGAATGTACTTTTGATGGAGAATATCAAAGCATATCTCTTTCAGCAATCGTGCATCCCCACCCAATTCCTAGGATCTAAAGACTAGAAACGTTTCGGTTTTGAGCCATCAAAATGCTTACGGTTTCCTTCGTAGGCTGCGCCATGTTTTTTGCTTAAACCCTGAAATTCATCTGTTTGAAAATAACTTCCATCAAAATAGTTCTTTCTCACCAAACAGTCTTTTTTTAATTGAAAAGCAAGCTTCACAAAATGAGGTCGCCACTGCAACTGTGAAGGAGCTCGTCGCATGTTCAAACATATTTTTAAGCACAAAAGATTCTTTGCCAAAGAACTTCGGGTTTTTACTGACGATGTCTTTGCCTGTTATTTCCTTGTGCAGTAAATCCACACTTACCCTGCTGTGACGTCAAAACAAAAGATGTTACAATTTTTTGCTGGACTAACTGCAAGAGTGTTTGATGAACGTAAGCGCTGTGGTTTCGAAAATATTAGCACTGCTGTATGAAAACCGTGCAAGTGTCAGGTTTGCTATACTTATCAAAACAAGCTATTTTGAAGGCACTACGTGACCTTTCCGCCAGAGGTCATCTATCCCAAAAGAAATCAGCACATTATTTGCAAGCATTTGGCCCAGACGTTTCCAACAAAATGAGTCGTAACTATTAACATCACGTTTAGTGAGTTTTTCTTGTTTTGACAAATACAGTATATTAAATAAGAGGTAATTTTCCATTGTTTAGCGGCTTAGCCAATGTCACTGTCGGTCCATTGTGACACATTTGTCCATTGTCATTTTGGACTTTCAATTCAACGTAGAGAACTTTTTTCATTTGTTGCGTAAGATATGAAGACAAGAACATGAAGTTTTATTCAAGTGGACTCTTCATTTCATCAACAATTCTACCTTTTATGGGTTGCGAACGGATTTCGCTTAGCTACGCATTGAACTCAAATTAGTCTATTGTGTTGTTTTGGCTGTCGCTTGTATTTTACTCCAGCAACAATTTAGCGAAAGCTTGTGAAAAAATGCGCAGTCTATACTGTGTTTGTTAGGAAATACTTACATTTCGAGTCAAATTATAGGTCAGCTTTAGTTTTGATCGGAAAGCCAACTCCATCTGTGGAAACAGCCTCAACAGCGAAGCAAGGTCGGCAATGCTGATGACGTCCAAGTTTGCGTACGTCAGAGCTTTGACTGTGGCCACGCTTTGTTGCTTTTCCAACTCACCCAAGCATGGCGGCAATTCCATTCCAAAACTGTCACCTTTGCCTGAAAATGTTTAGTTCCTCTTGAGCAGTGGTTCTTAAAGTTTGTTTTAATATCCCCAAGGGGTGTTGAGAATAGATGTTGGGATATTCAACAGTATTGGGAAGTTAAGTCCAAATGTGGTCTCAAGTCCTCATTCTGAGAACTTGGACTTGCTTCCATCCAGATTGACTTCGACTTGATACCCGTTGAATTTGCAGCGGCGCTCGATTTGAGCCCGAGTTTGACATTTTAACCTCCTAACGCCGGGGGTGCCGAATTCGTCACAGAAAAGGTATGCAAAATTTAAGTTGATACCTGTCGATAGGTCTGGTCAACGATGAGTGTCTCAAATTTGTCGCAGCTCGGTGCATTGATTTCGGCTCATTTTCTATCAATCTAGCAACATTGATTGTACCCACATGAAGAAGAAGGCTGGTGCTGATGAACGTGATGCAACTTTTGCATTGATCTTTTTTCTCGCTATTCTAGTGAATGTTTCTTTACCAGTTCTATTTTATTTCTTACAACTTTTTGGTATTAAACTTTGTTGAAAAGAGTATCCATTGACGAAAAATTGACTTAGGGGCAGGGTTTTTTTAAGGCGTTTTAGGGACCCGATTCGGGTCCCTAGAATTTCAAATCGGGTCCCTAGAATCAGAGAAAATTATCATCGCGTCCCCAAAATCAGAAAAAATCGGGTCCCTAGAATCAGAGAAATCGGATCCCTACAGATCCAAATCGGGTTCCTAACATTTTCCTTAAAAAAAACTGCTTAGGGCTATTGCAACTTTAAGGACCACTGCTCTTAAGGTGTGCACAAGTTAACCTTAGCACTATCTTCAGCATCAATGAACTTGGCACGGGCTATACTGCTGTAAATTTACAAAATGCAACGAACAAATTTCACGCTCACTGCGTTACGTTGAACACGCACTTTGGTTGCTACAAACATTTCAAAATTAAACGTCCTTAAAGGTTGTCTCGATTTTACCAAATCGATTGTTTACTTAGAATGGCAGCGATAGCTCCGTCGTAGGTCACTTCCAGAGACCCAGAAACAATAAAGATAATGAAATTGATCTCCTCCCCTTTGTCGCAAATCATATCGCCTGGAGCAGCATAAGATCTCTGTAGAATCCTGGCTACAAGATTGGTGTCCACGGCCCTGAAGGCCTTAAACACTGATTC
>Ga0210059_1014139_pt1 | contig 11838 bp, 5 predicted proteins | sample Ectturendosymbi2_FD_188042 | JGI IMG/M metagenome (GOLD analysis project Ga0210059, IMG submission 188042) | Ecteinascidia turbinata endosymbiont from Florida, USA - Sample 2 (SPAdes) (version 2) | ecosystem: Host-associated > Tunicates > Ascidians > Unclassified | place: Key West, Florida... | reverse complement strand
CTAGCGTAATCAGCGGAGGAGCTAGGGCGTTGGTAAGGCAACTGAAAACTGCTGTTTTTTTTGCGAAAATCGCCAAAACCACCCAGACGCCAAGGAGTTAAGAACCGCTGACCTAATGGAAAAGTTTTTAAAAAAGCAAAAAAAGAAAAGTCACTAAGGTGAGATTCGAACCAAAAACCAATGGCATACTAGACATGAAGCATAACCACTACACTATGAGCAGCACACTGATTCCATGACAAACTGACCTTTTCATTCGAATTGCGTCAGACTGGCGGCACAATAGCTCCAGCCGACCTGTTGCCGCCAGAGAATCGGCAGTAAAATAGACACTTCCTTGATCTAAACTAAACAGAGGATATATATCACCTGCTGAGCACGCATTTTGATTCCCATAAAAGAGACTTTTTCTTAATGTCAAGCTTAAAATTTTAAAAGTATGGACAAAATATGAACTGCAAAAACTATTAAGTTTATATTGCCAAAAAGTTGCTATTTTCTAATGAAAAATTAATATTGCCAAAAATTTAGCCATTTTCATAAATTTTTGCCAAAAGTTTATCATAAATTAGACAAACACTTGCCATATTTTGTGTCAAGCATCTGGCAACCTTACCGGTGACCAATCACAGCAGGCATTGACACAAAGCAAGTTGTGTGCACTGTGCTGCTTACGTCACGAACTCAACATTATATGTGGACGAAGGTGGATAAGCTTTGAAATGGAGAATTAGTCCCAGCAGAGCTCTTGCTGTTGATGGCAAAATGGACACTTCCTAATTTTAAAGTGTGACTAAATCACTGCAAGTTATGTCTTTGTCACCATGAATACCAAGTGTTTTTTACAACATCTTGTGTTACAGCGTTGGTCATTAATGTCAGGAGGTAAACCAATTTACTCGGCTGGTCAACTTAATTACTTGGCCACAGTAGTTCATTGTAATCAGGCATACCTAAACCTCCTACGTAACCTGATTGTAGTTCATTTTGAAAAAAGGCATTGCTGTTGACATTTTAGTAATAAATTATGAAATTCAAAAACAACCAACACAAAACATTTTCAACCAAAAACCCAAATCGCCATCTCAAAAATTGTAGTCCCAAAGTGCTGGAGTAAAACAAAGTGCTGTGGGATTAGCCCCACAAGCTGTTTTTTCAGTCATAAACTGAAATGATTATGAAATGACTGAAACTAATTTTGGTCAGAATGTCTAAAAACATTGTTACGGTGAGTTTTAGTACAACTGTGAAACAAATGACTGAAATTTTCAGTGACCAAAATGTCCTAGCAAAATATGACTGAAATATCTTAGTGAAGAAAAACCCAGCTTACAAGCTAAACATACAGTACAGTGCTGTTTGGCTAGAGTAGGCACTGCCTAACAATTAGAGACTAAGACTTTGTGAATATAAGTTGAAACCAAGATCTAAAGGTCTGAGACCAGGACTTGTTACTTGACATTTTATTGTCTTTGTCGAAATTCATTTTGAATTTCCAAATAAATGTATGTACGGTAACCATCACCTTCATACTGTGGCCTAATTTTGTTGAATTGGTTGCATTTTTGGGACCTTTTCTGGGTTTCCTTTTTCAAAAAAGACAATAAACAAATTAATTTGAATTACAGAAGCTATAACAAACTGTATCAATAGTGCATTTAAAGTCTTGAGACAGTAGGTTAAAGACCAAGATGTGCAGACATTAAGACTTACAAAAATGAACCTATGCAGCCTACTGAGACCAAATCTTGAGACCCCAACTCGCCACACAGGAATTAATGTTTAAAAACTCTCCAATCAAATGCTTATTAAGTTTATCAGTATGTTTGCTACAAAAATGGTTTTGATTCTTGAAAAAAACAAAGCTTATTTGTGTTGTTTCGATGATTGTTATGCTCGTATGGCTTATTACCAGACATGTACCTTCAAAGTGTGCGGAGATGTGTTATCTGATATTTTGTGCAGGTTAGAATTCATTAGAGTATAGGCAAAACGTTTGTTGTATTAAGTTTTCAATCTTGTGATGTCTTCACCTGCAAAGATGGGTCGTTTTGATGAAAATCCAAAAAAGATCGGTACACACAGTGGGACTTTTCATTGTGATGAGATTCTTGCTTGTTATATGCTTCGGTTACTTCCAAAATATGAGGTAAGATGATGAATTTGTTTGAGGTGTGCAAGAGTAGCAGCTAGTTGGTTTAGAAAATGTTCTAGATGATGTTTAGATACAACATAGGATATTGTCGTATGAAGGTATTAATTAGATTTTGATTTTCTGGGACAAACCAAACTTGAAAATGAGTTTGAGAAACATCTGAAGCATGATTTAAATGGTATGATTTAAAATAATTTACAGTCACCAATGGCATGTGAATGTTGTGGATTAAAACTCATTTATGTGAAAGGTAAAAAAGTGTTTTTTTGTGTATTGCATGATAAACATCCTAATAGTTTGCCTGCAGTTTATAATTTTGACCCTGCCTATTGATTTTAAATTTGAAACAAAAGTTTTTTTGTCATCAACTTAAATAATTTTGTGGTTAACGCTTTACCAGCTGCTTCTTATTGCAATGTTTCCGTACTTTTGAATGAAAAATATAACAGTTGCATTAAGAAGATGGATACTGCTTCATTTTTGATAACCAAGTTAATAGTTCCAGAGTTCTCAGTGTGGAAATATTATTTGCCAGTGTTCCAAGAGCAATGAATGTGAGACAAATCTGAGAAATGTTCACAACACCACAAGATGCAAGTGAATTCCCAACTTAATAATTAAATACTGTGAAACATCAGAAGTTCAACTTGCAAATGCTTACATTGTTGAAGATGAAATATTCTCAAAGCTCTGTAAAGAAACAAGCCCATAAGCAAGAGACTAACTGTGACATCATACCTAAGTGATTTATATGCATTTACTTGCTAAGGTCCATTATGATTCACTCATATTTTGGTTGTTATCTGATATTTATTCTGCAGAATACTTTGAAAATAACTCATCAGCATTGAACAGTTGTTATTTTAAAGGAATTTAAGGAAAAGCTCTTCTCATTACAAAAAAAACACTCTGAACATTTTTGGCAACTTTTTTAGCAGCTAATAAATAGTAAGTTCTTTTCTGTTCATTTCTCTTGGTGTTGACATGGTGCAGTACATAAACTTATAAATTCCATTGACTATAGTCAGTTGAAACAGAGCAGGGAATAGATACTGATCTTTACTCTGTAGGTCACATCTAAGGAAACAAAATAATGAATTTGAAGTAGTTAGGAACCACTGTCAAGGGACCTTGTCATCAGGACTGCAGAGCGCTGGAGCTGGGCATTTTGCCTGGAGCCAGAACTCAGTTTAAAATTTAGGACTGGAGCTGGAATTATGGCCATTTGAGAGGTAGCTCTGGGTCCCTTCTTAGACACTAACAGTTTTGCCATATAGACTCACTTTACCTAAAATAGTGCTCTTTCTAGCACACTAAGCGCAACTGTTATAAATTACGACACCAGACTGCAACAATGGATCTGCAAGCCTATGATGGTTCTTTGGTTTAATCATCGCTAAGGCTGTGACATCGTAGCTGGCAGGTGTGGTGTTACTTGTTGAACAGTGGTTCTCACACACTGTTCTAAGAGCCACATGCAGCTCCCAAGCATCCTTTGTGCGGCTATTAGCAGTCTTTCAGTAACACCTCTAATATTTTGTGTAACAGACTTTGTTGGTGCAATAAAACAAAACGTGTCTATTGACTTATGGTAAAATTTTTTAGTGTGGTTCTCTAACAAAATCGTAGGTCTGGATTTGGCTCCCTTAAGTGAAATGGTTGAGAACTACTGTTGTAGAAGTAAGAAAAAGGTCACTTCCACAACTTCTTACTTTTGATATTCAGAATGATCAAACTGGGTCTGTAGTAGTGTAGCGATCTAAAAAGAACTGCGCTATAATGAGTAGGTACACAATATATATCCATAGCTTTGGAAGCAGTGTAACTATGCTGTTAGCAGGATGTACGTTCACGATATGATACCAGTGCAGATTTAAGCGTGAAATGCACGGCACGCCACTGCAAAGCAGAAGTTTTTATTATAAACCGTTAGGCTTACTAGCAAGGTTTACTAGATTACTGGCAAAATTCATAAGGAAGCATTACGTTTACAAGCAATAGCATAACATGAAAATTATAACTATCTGCTAGCGAACTAGCAGCATTGCTTTGCATAGCAGTATAGTACATTATCAGGGGTGTGTGAAAAGGCAATGTAAACAAATGTGTGAAGTTTTCATTTGTGGAAAAAATTCTGTTTTCAGCACAGTAACCAGACTTATTTTCTCTTAAGCTTTGTAGGTTAAATTGTGCTGTACTTTGTGATGCACCACTGCTTATTATGAGTACAAATGCTAAGAAATCACAAGTTTTCAGCTGTTTTAAAAAAGTCAAAGATGAATTTCTTCCTAGAAGTCATACTATAGTAGTCCACACTTATGAAGCCCACAATTATCTGGTCTGGAATTACCGTATTTTTGGGACCATAAGGCGCACCGGATTATGAGGCGCAGTATCAAAAATTGAATGCTAGCTGTTTTTTTTCATACATAAGGCGCATTAAATGAAGCAAAATTTAGATAAGTCAAACTGCATTCAACTCTTTCACAATAAGTGCCGAAGTCGCCCGAGTGAATGAGTCGTCACTGGGAGTTTAATCTGTCATTACATACGAGGGAGTTGTATCTGCCACATATGCCTAATTCACTAGACACGAATATAATAAAATAAAAGTTGTGTGCATGTTTGATTCAGTGTGCGGCAGTGTAGTCTAAAGAGCCACAGAGTACGATCTGTGCTAGGTACTCTCGGACGTTGCTCATCGCAATTGTTGTTGGTTTATTACGCAACACGATGGTCTGTTTACAAAAAAATCGTAACTAGCAGTTAAATAAATAGCACCGTTTACCACATAAATTTGGTTCAAGATGAGGAAGCACAACCAGATTCATACATTAGGCGCACCGCATTATAAGGCACACTTTCGATTTTTGAGAAAATTAAAGGATTTTAAGTGCGCCTTATGGTCCGAAAAATACGGTACTCCATTTATTCCTGTAACAAAAAAACTTGCTTTATAAGCCCAAAACCCTGCTTAATAAGCCCAATCGAAAAAGCGTTGCAACTCACACTTCTTTGTTCTGCTTTCGATAGTTTCACACTTTGTTGCGCTGCTGACATAGTTTTAGTTCAATTGTTTCATCACAGATCGTTTATTTGTGCCATAATCAATAGCCAAGACAACTAGTGCACTAAAGAATTTATTTTCAAAATGGCGAATAGATGTGCGGACAAAATGAATATTGTTTTACCCTAATTGACAAAGAAAATTGCTCGTTACATGTAACTGTTTTACATCATGTTGATAGATTACCCAACTTTTAGCGATAGTACAGTCGGCCATACTCATGTGCATGAGAGCGGCGAAATTTTGTCCCAAAGTTAATAAGCCCAAAATCATCTGCTCCTGAGGTGGGCTTAATACAGTAAGTGGGGGCTACTGTATTTCTTTGAACAAAGGGCTTTTAAACATCTTCGCATTTGTGTTAATGCAAATGTGTGCATGTTAGAAAGAACACACAAGAGGGGTAATCGACTGTGTGTTTTGTGCTCTTTGCATGGTTTCCCTGGGCAGCACTGTTAGCTGGAATCGCCAAGACTACAACAGGCAAAACACGCACTGAGTGAAAAACACGTGGTCAGTTGGGACTGGTCTGTATTTAAATCAGGGATGTGGAAGTGGTGGAAGCGGTCCTTTTTCTATGGAAGTGAAAGCGCGAAAATTCTTCCGTTTCCACATAGATTATTTGAGTTGAAGAGTAACTTGGCGAAAAATTTTTGTCCATTTCCTGATGTGGATTAAATGGTGAAGTTGGACTATAAGTCTGAATGAACGTGCGATGTCAGTAGCATGAGAGAACGAGAAAAAGCATAGGGGAAAGTCGGCACCTACGAGCCACTTTTTATGATATCGAGCGTAGCTGCAACACGGTGCAATATATTTTGCTCAAATTTTTCCAGTAAGTGTCTTAGGGCTGTGGCATGCTTTGTGGGAATTTACAGAGCAAAATGCCTGCAACCTTAGAAGTTACATGTATTATTTCATTCGTCATCCAAGTGGATCAAGGGTCCCCATGCGTCAGGACCCATGAACTGGCTTGACGGACCAATGAACCATGCTTAAAACTGTATGAAACTGTTGGTCCATTGCTGCACGGTTTATATGCACCATTCCTTAAATTAAAAATCGAACTAACAAAATTTCAAGCAGCTAACTGAAACACATTAAAGCATTTATTATCAGTGGCTATTACCAATTTATGTTAAAGTAGATCTTCGGTTTAAATATTTGAAGATGAATCAAAACGAAATGTTATTTCAAAGATCAATCCTGAAAATTGAACAATACTACAATAAAGGATGTTTTCATACATCTGAAGAAAATAAATCATGAATATAATCCAGTGAATGTTAACAGCAAACTTTTTAATGCAGAACCTCTTTTGGTTGAACTTGATTTGACAAGAGGGAGATACGGCTCCGCATGAATATCTTTTTTATTCGGCTCAATAAAACTACTTTCAACACTGCTTAGATGCTTTTGAAGAAACCTTTCCTCTAGATAGCTATATTCATACTTATTTTCAGCACCTACCCAATATATAAAAAACTTTTATTTTTGCAACTGATTGCAAAAGCACACAGCTCTTTTTTTGGTTCTACTGAACAGGACCGTAACTATGGCGGCCACAAGTCTTGAAAACTTTTTTGCCTTCCATGGAAAAAAGTGTTCAACATATAGTGTAAAACTATTGTACGTCTAATTGGTCCCCGCCCACAGAAAAATCTTTGCCTCATCCTGGTATCCCAAGCTGGTTACAGGCCTGCTATAGCATCGCTGTCTTCATGAGATGATTTACCGACTGCTGTGCTGCACTGTTATAAGTTCAAGGGCCCTAGGTCTGGTTCTGACAAGGCTTCAAAACAGTATCGCAGTCAGATTGAGGTCGAAAAAGTCATGGGCCTGCAAAACAAACTTGCTAAGATTACTAGCGGTTTTCTATCAATTTTCAACTGTTGCAAACTAAAGGATGGAACGCTTAGACCCAAGATGCCGTCAGTGACTGACGATGTCATTGACTGTCCAAACAAAATTATTGGCTGTGCAGTGTGCTACTGCTTCAGAATGTTTACTTACTGTATATCTGTAACTTTTCCATGAACATAAATATTTTTTGCTAGCTTTTGCTTTAATAGGGTGGGTCAGTGGTAATGGAAAGACTTGTGCTTCTTCCTGGTTCGTATTTTTGTGATACCCTGACTTCTGGCATATGTTTGTATTTCTTGAAGAGTTATGTTATAGCTGGAGGATGCTACATTTTCAGAATATGCGTAAAAAAATTATTCAGCATCCTGATCAAATTCCTTTCCTGCAAAAGTTTGGGATGGTCCGCCATGAAATGTGACGGACAAACGTTGTCTGAAAAAACTGTATATGTTAATCAAACAGCAATATTATCGTTTTTTCAAAACCAGCCAAAATGTTGGATGGAATAGGCTAAATCTGTGGAAAGAGTTGAAGCAGGCAAGTCACATATTGGATCTAAGGTTGGAAACCACCCTCTTGAAATTGACGCAGCTTTATCTGCGGCATTCATGCCAATAGCTTAAGTTCTTTCACAAAAAATACTACGAAATAAATAATAGAATTACGAAGTGTAGTAATCATGCTTTTTCTCAAGCGTCTGTATATCTAATAAGTTAGGCGTGACCATTGAGCTACTGTTCACTGAACTCCACATGTTGCGGCTGATGGGTCACTTCTAAGCCATTTTGAATCAACATCATGTCCTCACTTAAACCTGGCCAGTCGATGCTTTTCTTCTCCTGCTAAAATGCATATTATATTGCACGAAATTAACCAAATAAAAGATGCCGGAAATCCCGTTAACAGGGAAAAAATAAATAAGCATGAGGAATATCTAGTATTGATAAGTGGTGCTAAACCTGTGTAGTTTTCAAAAAATCTGGGCGGTTCAAGGGTCCCACTATGATCACAGGAGCCGACCTTTATCTAGCATCCATGGCGTTCTTCATAGAAGGCCGAGTCTGCTGAGGTCAACGGTCGTTTTCTCGTTTTTTTGTTGGTGGAAGCGGAAGCGGTTGATGAAATAGCTGCTTCCACATCCCTGGTTTAAATGCTGGGCACAAATGTAGTTTTCCAAACAGCCATTTTTTATTCTGGTCGTAAGAAATAACAAAACGTCCTCAGGCATTGACGACAAATTCAGCAACTACCTTTCCAGAAATTGTTGGTATTACAGTAATCTTGAGTTACATTTCTGCTAGTAACTGTTCTCTGAATCGTCTAAACCTGTGATTGTTGTTTTTTCACTGATTTCCTCAAGGTAAGAGCGCTGCTTGTAAAAAATTACCATATTAAATTACTAAAAAAGGTTTGGTATATTCTCGTAGTTTTGTGTACTTGATATAATTCATTTTCCATTCAACTTGAGGCACACCAAGACAATTGAAAAGATTAATGTGTGAAAACGAACAGAAGCCGGAGCCATGAAAAAAGAGAGCTCCGGAGCTGGAGCCGCAGTCATGAGAACCAGGAGCTGGAGCCAGAGCTACGTTCATGAACAGAAGAGCTCTGGAGCCGGAGCTGTGTCTTTTTTGCCCTGCTTGTCATGTACATTCGTTTTCATTGGTTGCTAAGACTGCTCATGTAATGTTTGGCTTGAAAATATGATATGCACATTATACTGTATTAAACTTAAGGTTCTTTTGTGTAATATTCAAGCATGATCAACGTTTTGTTATGAATTTTTTTGCGTTTGCTACAATCGTTCTTTGTTTAAGTAAAAGGTGTTTTTAGATCCTTTTGTTATTTCCCAGAATGCTGAAATTGTTCGAACAAGAGATCAAACTGTTTTGGACACCTGTGATATTGTTGTGGATGTTGGAGGTGTTTATGATCCCAAGAAAGAAAGATTTGACCACCATCAAAGGTATGTTGGTTCAGTGAACAAGTTCAGCTGGTCCATAGCATTGACTTGGCCATGGCAAAAAATGAAACAATGTTTGACCTTGGTGACTGTTAAAACATTTTTGAGACACTGCAACTATATATCATGTGAAAACCAAAATGGTCATAAAGCAAGGTTTTAGTAAATATTTTGGTGTTGCTTATGAACTGAGGTGTACTTATTTTGAGAGACCTTTGGAAGAATTTGAGATACCGTTTCACTCTCTCAAAACGCTTTAAACACTGTACATAGGTTAGACTGAAACTTCAGGTATGGTATCACAGTTTAAAGGTGTACCAATATTTTGTATGCTCTTAGTCTCGACTGTAGAGTAGGTAGGCATATATTTCATCATTGGTCATCAGGATTATGGTGTGTGGATAGGCTGCATGCTGATGTGAAACAATATATTTCACATTATTCAGCGTTGGAGTATCATCTGGGTTAATGGCCACTACATGTTCACGGATAACAATGTCATATATCAAAGTGCATGATCTGCAGAAACAGTTTTATATTCAGATGGGATTTCACATGCTCTAATTTGGTGGCGTCTGGTAGCAGTATCTGCTGTTAGATCTGATCAAATCTTCATCGAATTTTATTATTGTTAGATAACAATGGCGGGGCATTCGATCACGGCCTTTTTTACATGTGTTTCAATACCTAAAGAATATCCATTGCCGGTAACCATCTCATCAAACAAGTGCTTTGACTCCTGTACTGGTTTCTACATTTGGTCGCACTAAAAGGCTCCGTCTCTTGCCAACAAAAAAAACGAAGTTGCAAGGAAAGTTCCAAGTCTCTTTTAATTTAATTTAAATTGCGAATTTATGCACGAAACTGACGTTCATGCAAATCGTTGCCGCAGTGATACGTTTCTGAAGAGCCCTGAAAAATTTCGAGGTAAAAACTGCGCCCTGCATTTTAGGTCAAGTGTTTTGAAGCTGACAGTTCACTTATTGGTGCGTATTCTTTCGAATGCCTCTATGCTCCGTGACGTCAGTTGATCGATAAAGTGTAGATCTTCTGAGCAGTGTTTGATTCGTTGATAGGTTTTCTTCTTGGCAATAGTGATTACTGACGCAAATCATTTTTCGCGCAGATCGTTCCAGGAGACAATGAACAGCATTCGACCGGGAAAGATTTGGACGACCAAGTTAAGCAGCGCTGGCCTTATTTATTGCCATTTCGGTGAAGAAGTGATAAAAATTCTCTTGGGCAAGGACAACCACCACGCTTCAAGTGTTATATACGACAAAGTAAGCGTCTTCAAGGAGCCTTGCTCTATAGCTGTGCGGCATGTTAAAGCATTATATCGTTCGTGGTCGAGAACCGCAAAACCGAAGCTAATGCTGTCTTCCCAAAAACTCGCAGGAAAACCATTCGCTATTACCAACAATTACTTGCAGTTACAAACAGTCACCTATTAACCTTTTTGTACCACATAAAAATAACTTGAAAAATATCCGTCTTGCGATACCAACTCGTGAAAAGTGCGTGAAATCCTTCCCCAGTTACGTATAAGTAACAGACACTTTCGCGCATTGAGCAGGCATCTTCTGCTCTTATGCAAATAGAATCTTATAATAAAACTCCGGATTTTGGTTCAACAACAAAAAATTTCCTGGTCAGAACAGCTATAGATGCATTCTTCGCGCACATCCCGTTTGTGGTGAATAGCGCGTTCAACGTCGCGCCAGCCGAGAGGTTGCAACAGCAGCAGTTACTCCAATGCTGATTCTAGAGACTTAAGTCAGATCAATGTGGAAATTGGTTCTGCACGTGATGGGTGGTTTTCCGTTATACACGAGGAGCCAGTTCCCCGAGCTCTGCTTCAACCTGTTTTTCTTATCGATGTTGACTCAAGCTGTGCAACTTTCATCCGTTTCAAGATCGAATCTTTGAACTTGCGTTTGTGTGACACTTCGCTCACACACCTGACTAACGGCCTATTCTTGATCTTGTGCGTGGAAGAGGATGGCAACATATGTTTGTGACAAGAAGTATGGGACCTGCCGGCTACTCTGGCAATTTGCATTAGCGATCCAATGAATTCAAAGTTCTTAATTAACTTTAAATTCATGTGCAAGTCTTCCAGCGTTGAAGTTGCGACTATTCCACTTAAGTTGTTCTGAACTCAGCAAATGCAAGAAACCGCAATGAAGAGTTATGCAAATTACGTGTATTTAAGCATGTTTCGCCACAGGTTGCTTCTGCTGTATGAGGCAAAATTTAACGAAGAATCTCCCTGTAATGCATGAAAATGTAGACAAAGCAGGTGGTTCCAGACGCTGTCATTGTTTCCTCAGGTGCATTACACAACACCACTTATGGATGCGATATGCACAGACTGGTGGTTCGTGTGAGCACGTAAACTACCAGGAAGCACCTTTATAGGCTACCAATAAAGAACGCGGCGCACAATTGTTTCACAACTCGTTTTTTCAAAAAGCTTCCAAGCCGTAGAACTCTCCCAAATAACCTCACTTGAAACCTTCAGTCTCAGGCAGTTCCGTTTGATTTGTAACTTTTTCCACCTGTGTCACAACCATCTCAACTTCGATTGTACTGTAATTACAACTGTGCGTTCGTGTGGTGGAACTTGTAAAACGTATCTTTTTTTAATATCACTTTAGTCACGAGGCTCGCCATCGCCTGATATCCGATATTTGCAGAAACTTGACCAAGAAGACGTTTTTCTCTTGTTCTGTTTCAAACATTTGTTACAACAGAGCCGATCAATTTGTTTTTGCTCGGTCGCCCTAACCT
>Ga0210059_1014138_pt1 | contig 11838 bp, 7 predicted proteins | sample Ectturendosymbi2_FD_188042 | JGI IMG/M metagenome (GOLD analysis project Ga0210059, IMG submission 188042) | Ecteinascidia turbinata endosymbiont from Florida, USA - Sample 2 (SPAdes) (version 2) | ecosystem: Host-associated > Tunicates > Ascidians > Unclassified | place: Key West, Florida... | reverse complement strand
TGTAGCCTAGTTTCCAGTAAAAACTTCAGCGAAATACTACCACCTAACGGTTGGCGCCCAGGGCCAGGCAAAGTGGGCCAAGGTGGCCTAAATGTCCTCCACTTATGATGTCACTCACTGAAAACCCGCACCCCCCAGACAAAATTTTTTTTTCGAGTGCAATCTACTAGACTGGCCGATCCGTTTGAGCCGTTGAACAGCTCTCTAGTGCAATCGGCAGAGGAGCTAGGGCGTTGGTAAGGCAACTGAAAATTGCTGTTTTTTAGGCTGAAATCAAAGTACGAATATAACGTAGGCCGGCTCTATACGTGTTAACAGAAGAAACCACTTACGAAGGGTTTTGTGCCCGTGTTCTTGCATAACTGCATGTTTGCAACCCTTTGAAAAATTCTATGTCTATAACGCTCTAAAATGTTTATGCTGCATTTAGTTATGCTGCATCAAGTTCATCACTCTTCCATGGCCATGTGCAAAATAATGCTGCTCTAGAAGTTTTCTCAGTTTTCGTACTTCAGTGTTTCTACTCTCAATAAAATGGGTTTTAGACAACTGCTGCTAATAGTGAAAAATTGCAAAAACAGTTCTGTTCTTTCAAAGTCATAGCTTCTGAAAGAAATGCATGGCGAGTGTACACAAAACAGTTTCTTACTGGTTTTGATGCTGTTTGTTTGTGATGCAAATAAAATGTGGTCTTAGTGACCAAAGGAAATAGAGAGAAATAGCAAACTTTAATTTATTGCTTCCAAGAAACTACATCTCGTTGGTTGAAGAAAAGCGCAAACGCTGCCAATATAAAAATTTGTTTTTTTTATTTCTGATTATTTGTGGTTCAAAAAACATGTGTTTTCTATTCAATCAATACAGATAATAAAACAGTTTTGTATTCGTGACCAATGGCACATGTAAAAAACAAGAAAGAATTGCTTTGTTGTAACAACCTAGTTAAATACAATGGACATATTAAATTATCTTGACTGACAACAGTCAGTCATTACCTGTTGTTTCCCCTGGCAGTTGATATGACATATATTGGATTTGATCTGTATGCAAACACCACATCCTTTTCTTTATTTTGTCTGTCGCCACAGCACGTCACTGTGTTGGTTGCCTGGCACCAGGCACATTCTATCACTCCACCCAATATTGAAAGTTTTGAGTGTTTTCCCTTTGTGCCAGAATTCCTTTGTGTTTGATTTATTCTGTGGGTGAGTTATTTTTTAATGTTTGAAATGAAAAATGCATTTTTACTGACTAAGTTATTTGTGATAGATTCTATGCTAATACCTGTACTTGTTCAGATCTTGGACGCGAGATGGAATAAGATGCCAGCCATGGAAGGCTATGGTAATCTTTTATTTTGATGTTATAAATCCAAACGCATAGTTTACTCATTATTTGAGGAACTGTCAGTCATTCCTTGTTTGTTGTCCCGGGAAACATTGTTCCAATATTTGTAAGGATTTTCAGAACTTGATAAGTAGCTGCCCTTCATACCTTCATGCCATGTATTCAACTTAAAATTGCAGTATGTGTTTGTACTTTTGCAGTAAACATGGGTTCTGAATAAATCATATTTTAACATCATCTCTGCCATGTGGATTTACCTGTAAATCTTGTATTTTCATGCCACTTTGCAACTCATAATTCAGCAATCAAATGTGCTAGAGAGCTGTTCAAACCCTCAAAAGACTCAGCAAGTCTTTTTGTTTGCAATGGAAAAAAATTTTTCTGTTTTGTGTTTCGTTTTTTTGTGGGTGACGTCATAAATGAGGTAGGTTTTAGGTCAATTGAGAAGAGGGATGTATTTTGCTTAAGTTTGCCGTGGAAACTAGTCTGAAATCTGGATCTTTTGAGTCTTTGATTGGCTCTCTAGCATTCCTGGTTCCAAAGTTACACTAAAATTTACCCAAAAAGATGGATAAATCCAAAGTTTGATTATTTTATCATAACTTTTGAACCAAAAACCTTAGATAGCCTATCACAAGCTGAAAAGACTTGGATTTTAGCCTAGTTTCCACTTAAAACACGAGTAAAATGTTTCCCATCTTGCATATGGGGCCCAGGGCCTGGTAACTTGGGCCAAAATGGCCTAACCCTATGGGGACTGCAATTCAGCCATGCCTTGTGTCCAAAAGGTCTGCTTTGTCGTGATGCGTCGCATTCCCATTTGGTTGAAGTTTTCCTTTGACCGACCATAACTTTTGAAGTGCTTGCTTTACAAAAAATTAAAAGATGTAATTTGTGCTACCCTTTGCGCGGTATCTGAATCTGCATTAATATTTTGCATTTTGTCACCTTTCATGAGGTGCAGGACAAAATCGTGACCACACTTACAAATTTTTCTTACTCTTTTGTTAGAAAAATTTGTAAGTGTGGTCGCATCAAAATTTTTGAAAAGGAAAGCCAAAATTTTGAAAAGGACAGCACAAAATGCTTATTTTTTTTAGTAAGCCCAAGCCTTTCTTTAATGATAGACATGGACATTCATACATTGCATAAAATCACCAGCTGCAAACAAAAACTCAAGATAGTATAAAAAGCGCATGTTTTTTTTCATGACAGTGAAAATGTAGGTTTCATTACATTGTGCTATTGGTCAGGGTGGCATTTTTTGCAACAGCCACTGAAATGCAATCATTGTTATTTATTACAGTTATCACAGCACAGCAAAGTTGTTTTTAGATGTTACTTCTTGCTACAAGCAGTGTGTGTTTTGTTGTGACCACTAGAAAATTCAGAAATGAAATGAGGTCCCTTCTTTAACCTTTGTGCTGTAACCAGTATGCTTGGTCAGCCTAGTCAGCTTGTATATTGTGCGCAGTGCACACAGATATATTATTATCAGCTATCAGCGAAAGCGCCCTGACAGCTTTCCATCAAATTAGCTATTTGAGTTGCTGCAGTTGAGCTCCAGTACACTCCCACAACTCAAGCATGAAACCACACAAGGCCTGAAACAACTTCAAACACCTTCATCCATTAGCACTGGTACACTAATTGAGAAAAGGGCATTGTTTACTCCAGAGCTATAATTGTTCTTGGCTTGACAGTGTGAAACACCCTGTCATCCCCAGGTGGCGTTGGTCCAAAGTACAGAAATTTAATTTCTCGACGCTAGATGTCGGAAGTCCACTGAGGGTTCTAAATCATACTCCGTTATTGACGTTTGAAAACATAAGTGGGCTTGAACAACTCTCTAGCACAATTGACTGAGAAGTTACGTAGTTGCAAAGTAGTACAAAAATAGCAGCTCAATGTGTGATTTCAGTATTCGCACACTGGCAGTGAACATGTTGATATAATTTTCTGTTTAACGATTTGAAACTATGTTGCCCACTGTTTCTGTGTTGTGTTTACAACTATGTTCCACCTGCTTCTGTGCTCTGTTATTATTTTTTGGAAACAGGTGTTATGTGAAGGTTTATCACTATGCACTGGGCTGTGAGGTTGTTTGATGATATCACAGAATAAAGAACTATGCAATCAATGCAGATACCACTGTTCCAAACAGACACATGGTGAATTAAATCAACAAAACTAGTAAAACGTCATATCAGCACTCATTCTGAATTAACTGTCCTTACTCTTGTGGTATTCTCAAGCTTTTGACTGACTATCACCGATTCAACAGTGCCTGTAAAATTCCATTCTTTTTTGTTATGCAAAATTGAGCAGTGAATACAACAGTAAATGAATAGTACAAATATCAATTGTAGTGGTTTTTTTTGTATTTTTTTGCTTTTTTGTGTATTGTTTTTTTCTGAATATCCTGTATTTTGCAACATGTAGATGCCTCATCGACATCCATTTGATCCTAAAAAGATGCCATATCTAACAGAAAACAAGTGTCGCAAACCTCCTGGACCACCAACAGACATTCTCAGTCGAAAGGCTGAAGATCATGTTTGGTGTATGACTCTTGAACCTACAGTTCCATGGCAGGATTGTCTTGTTTCACAGTAAGTAAAATTAACGAAGTAATAATGCTAGATGTTAGGAACCTTGTTTTGCAGGTGTTAAGCGGATGTATTCTGCTTTCATTATGTTCATTATTTTGTTTTGTACTTGTAGGAAGTGGTGGAAGATTTTTGATTTTGCATGTTTATCATTGATTGAAGTACAAATTTGTATGCTTTTGAAAAAAATTTGGCAACTGGCAACTTAACCCTCTCAAAGAAAAAAACTCATCATAGGTTTTGTTTTTATGGAGTTATTTAATTACGCATTTATTTTGTAAGCTTTGTTTAAGATTGTGCCTGCTATCATCACTCTAGATCAGCCATGTCTAACCCAAATGGCTTACTGAGCCAAAAATCATGTCACTATCTCAACCAGAGCCGCACATTGAATGACATATTAATGAGGGCCGCACATTGAATGACTACCTTTGATCTTATCAAACTGAATTTAGCTTAAACTAATATCCTGAAAGTGTTTGAATCTTAACTGCAATGGCAACAGATGTGGTAAAAATGGAACTGAGAACAACCTGCATTGAAAATGTCAAAGTAAATTTTATCAAAATAAGGACAAGTTACCAGTATGTAGGATGCTTTCACTACAGCGAAAACCTAAACTGGGCCGCACAGAACTTTCGACTGTGCTGCATGCGGCCCAGGGGCCACGGGTTGGACATAGCTGCTCTAGATACATGGAATTTTCTTATAATGGTGGTAGCATCAAAGCTACTGTAGAAAACAAATCAGATTGTTTTAGGTTCATAAAATTATTTTATTGGGATGAACGCACACACAAATCCACCCAATCCCTAAAAAAATGAAAAAAAAACAGAACAAAAATTCAACATTTGCAAAGGTAGCTCAAGTTTTGTTTTGCTTTTTTGTTGATCACCTGGTGATATTTTTTGTTACTGTTAGGTTCCCATGATTGTAGATAAAAAATATTGTTGAACTTGTTTCTTATGATCGCTTTACTGTCCTGTTGATTGTGTAGTCAGCTAACTTGCTCGTTTCATGACTGTTGCATTCTCGAGTGCTATTTAATAGAGGTTAACATGACATGGCGTCAAAGTGTTTATCAATTCAGGTGAATATGAATGTGCATAGATACCTTCAAAGTAGGAAATAGAAATGTTGGATTAACATCTGCTCATGGAAATCTTTGCTAATGACAATAACATGTCTCACTTTGTCTACATGATTTATCATGTTAAAACATTGAGAAGGTTTTCACAAAATAATGGTTCTTCCATCAATAACCCTAAAATGAACATCTGATACACTCACAGCATTTCTATCCTTGACCCTGATAGTGTATAGTGTACAGTGGCATCCTGCACAGTAATTTTTGTACGTGCCATCCAAAACACAAATTTGGAAAGATTTTGGAGATACATAGCAAAAACGGTTTCTTTTTCATATAAGAACTTTAATTGCCGAAGCATCAGACTGAGAAACATTTTTTCAATCTTGTAGATGATAGGTTTCATTTGAAAGCAGACTTTTTCTATTTTTGATGAATTTTTCATGCAAGTTGTAAACTTCTTAGTTCGTTGGTTTTCTTTTCAAATTCATCATGTTTTTAATTGAACTCAGTTGATTTTCCATTAAGATTCCTTTTTTGTGTGTAATTTTCGAATGAATTGGTACTGGTTTAATGATTGTTTGTATAACAATGTTCAATAAATTTGTGAATGGCATCCTTGTTTGCATGTACACAATGTACATGTATGATTACATGACATCTACGTCGCTTGATTAAAAAATACCTGTCTATGACAGCTCGTCGACATCATTTTGATGATGGCAATTTGGCAGCAGGATGTTTCAGTGATGGGACATTTTGGTGATGGTGGTCACAAATGTTTTACGTAAAAAAGTGTGTTTTCGAAATTCACGAAAGGTTACACTACAAGCTTACAAAGGATGTTTGCTTACCCTAAACCAGTGCTCTTCAACAGGGGTTCCACAGAACCCTAGTGTTCTGCAAAACATGTGGTGGGGTTCCGTGAGTTTTGATGGCTCTGTGAGGGTTCCTTGTTTTCTTGGGGAAATGATTTCTTGCTTGAGCGTGTTGATGCGTCATTAGATAATTTTTTAGATCACCATGCCGCATTCAAACTCCGTTCTCCGTGGGACATTGAGTTCAAGTAACTGAAAAAGAAATATTGATAGTTGTTGCATCACTTCTTCATTGTTGTGCAAGTAAAAAGAACTATTAAAAGCTCAGGAATGTTTTCTATCGGCTTTAGAGCATGGGTGGCCAACACATCGATCACCGAGTCTCAGTTGGTCGATCGCGCCTGATTTTGCATTGAATTGACAAGATACGTAAAGAACATTTTTCAATCAATATTTGGGAAAGTACATAAAAATAAAGATAGCAGTTTATGACATTTTGTACTTGTGACATTATTACCGACCGGTCGATCGTGAGTTGTCACGAAACTTCTGGTCGATCCCAGTTGAAGGCAAGTTGGCCACCTCTGCTTTTGAGCAACAGTGCACAACCTTGTGGCCGTATGTGGCCTTCGATAATGAAATTTGCAGCCGTCCACATGTAATTTAAAATATGAGATTTGGCGGCCATGCTGGCGTATATTGAAGCAAAACGAACGCAATGTAAAAAAATCAGTCGATACGATGCGTAACAATCTGGATGGTGATGTCACAAGGAGTTATAGAATGAACACGCAATTTATGTTTGAATGTGTTATGTGTTGGTCGGCACTTGGCAGTAATGGCTGATCATAGCAGTAAGTGTGGGTTGTACGAGTTGGGGCATACTTCATATAAATGAAAATAATGCGGCCGGCAATAGCAAAAGGTTGTACACCCCTGCTTTAGAGGAATCAGCTGATTGGGTTCAGCTTTCATCTTTTTGCAAGGATTCAAACTTGTGCATATCTGAATTCAAGTAATTTCACTCCACAGGTGAAATAATTGATTCCTTCGTTATTTCACCTGTGGAGTGAAGTTACTTATCACCAGTCACCACTATACGATGTTGCCTATTAACAGTTCACATTAGAGCTGACTGAGTAGTAGAGAGTAGACTACAGACTAGAGCTGATGTTCAGCCTTTGTGGTAATAAATTAAAAACAGTGTGAAACCCAACTTTTCACTATTTAGTCAAGCCAGATGAGGCAAAATAGCAAATTTTCTTATGTGAAGAGAAATAATATTTGAGTTATGGTTCTTTTTGCTGGATGACCAAATTCTGAATGCAGTAGTTATATTCAAGTAATGCAAGAACAACCGAGTCATTACATTTGTTGCTTTTTAACTTTTGTAATAACTGTTTGTTCATTGAAATGTCTGATAACGAATATTGATTTTCTTACAAGCAATTCATGTTTTTTCAATTTATGTTAATAGGGGTTCCATGGCAAACATGAAAGTGTATCAGGGATTCCACGATGACAAAAAGGTTGAAGAGCACTGCCCTAAACCCTAAGCCAGCTAAGTTCAACCCGCAGGATGCATGTGGCCCAGTGAAATGCTTTGTGCAGCCTAGTTTTGGTTCACTGTAGTATGAGTAACCAACATCTGACAACCTGTCCTGTTTTTGGTAATTTTAAATTAAACATATTGATGCAGTTGGTCCTCAGTGCCACTTTATGATGTCTGTACAGTGTGCTGGAAATTCCCATATGTCCACTGTCATCATGGTCCAAAACTTTTTAATAGTTTTCTGATTTGTGCCCATGTTCCATTTGCACTGAATTTGAAGTTGCACTTACTGGGTGGTTAGTGGTTAAAAGGTGACAAACCATCATTGCTATTGCAGTTGGGTGCTTTCAGTACATAGCTATAACTGAATTTTTGCTAAGATCAAATTTGCCTGCCACTGCACCTAGTGGTCTTGAGACCCTTTTCTGTGAGTCTCAGTTTCCAAGATTTCAGTTCTCATGTCAGTCTCAAAGGCTACAGGTCTCAGTCTCAAACCTTTGTCTTGAGACTATCAATACAGCAACAATATGGCTTAGTAAAACTTCCATAATTCAATCACTTCGAAGATGAAATACTTTTGTCTTTTCTATATACAGGTAAGAAATAACATCCCTGAAGCAAGCAGGAAAAATTCAGACAATTCATGAAGTTTCATCTTCGAAGTGATGATGACACTTTTTCGCAAATTTTTAGACACATTTTGGCATACTCTGCAAATTTTCGAGTTATGGACTTTTTGATGTAGTCTTGGTCTTGACATTTTAACCAGGCGTCGGTCTCCAATTTAGATCTCGACTATGTCTCTGTTGTCTAGTGAGTAATTGGTGAGGTATCCAGGGTTCTTAAATTGTAGAAGCAATTAATGTATTGCAGTGTGAAGTATGGAATCAAATATTACAACTGTTATGCAACATGTTACCAAACAAACAAAACAAATTGCAATCTACCAACATGTCTGATGTTATGCTTGTTATTTTCAATGCACAATACAGTCTGGCCTGCGGACGCTGATAAGATCAAGATTTTGGCCCAGTATCCAAAAAGTTTGGGTACAGCTCTAGTTTAAAGGATGAAGTTTGAAACAAATTCAGTGTGTTAAAATTTTCTTGGTTCTTTCCTGTGGTGTCATGGAATTCATTAACTTTTAAGGACCACAATTCACATAAGCTACAGTAACTTTGTCCAGTCATAACTTTCCGACCAATTGAGGTAAAGAACTGATCAAACCCTATTAAGAAACGGAAAGTCTTGTAGTTTAGATTTTGAAAAAATTGGAAAGGTTTGGATTTTCTTTTTGTGGGTGACGTCACAATGGGTATAAGTTTGTGCATTTTTTGGCTGAAATCACTGGGCCCTGGCACCAATCCAATGAGTTAATTTTTGGGATCAAAACTTTTTTAGAAACAAAGTTATAGTCTGAGTCTCCAGAGCCCTTGATCTGCTTTTTAGCATTTCTGGTGTCACAATTGTGGCTTAAAAGACGAATTTTTGGTGAAAATTGGCCTTTTACCATTTGTTGTTAGTAAGTTATGACCTGAAAAACACAAAATAAATACACCAATAATTATCCCCTAGGGATTGTGCCACTTTACAACTCAATAACTCACCTGTTGATTGTGTTAGAGAGCAGTTCAAACCCTCATTTTTGTTGTTGTAATTTTTGGCAAATCAGAAATGCTAGAAAGCTAATCAAATGATCTCAGTCCCAGATTCTAGCTTAGTTTCTAATAAAATCTTCAGTAAAAAATTTTATCTAGTGTTTTAGGTGATTTTGGATCAGGTTACATGACCCTGGCCCAGGGTCATGTAACCTGATCCAAAATCACCTAAAACGTACCGTACTTATGATGTCACCCACAAAAAACCCAAATCCTAAAAATTTTTTCATTGCAAGCTAAAAGACTTGCTGAGTCTTTGGAGGGTTTAAACAACTCTTTAGCACTATCGCCTGGTGAGTTACAGAGTTGCTATGAAACACTAGAAACCAAGGCTCATGCGAACTGTCCTGGCTGTGAAGATGTTAAGGGGTTGAACACAAGGCTGTGAACAAATTCAGGCTTCCAAGCATTTTTGAAGGGGGGAAAAAGTTTGATTGTAAAAAGAGAAGTGGGAGGGATGCGTTTCATGCGGTTGTGTTTCATGAATGCCCTTTTGTATTTTCTAATACATCAGTCATGCTGTAGTATCAGAAACATATTCGTGAGTCGCCATCATATGACCTTCCTAAGATTGATAAAAATGTCTTATCATGGTTGCATGAGTTGGATGACATCAGAGCGGCCCCATTGTCCCCTTTTCATCCTTAACTCAGGCTTCCTGAACCCTAAGTCCACCACTAAGAGCAGATGTTGATTTTTTTTGCTTTTGTTCTACATATGGAAAAGTTTTGCATACATAATGTACATCTAATTCTTTTCTAAAAATTTCAGAAGTAACCTCCAGCCAAAGTTTTGACAAAAAGCAAATATTGCCAACAGTGCAAATCTGGATATGTTTTCTTGAGGGCTCTGTAACAGCTGTAAGAAAGATCTACCTGCTTTATGCAGATCTACCTGCTTTACGAAAACAACAATGAAGATTAGTATAACTGAGGAGTTTTGACACTTAAAAATCTTCATTCAACCTAGTATCTGTGATCGGATAGTGCCAGAGTGTGCCAACGTTAACAAAAGACTAGCAGAAATGTTTGTTGTGAAACACCAAGAGTTGCTCCAGGATGAAATATATTGGAACAAAGCTTAGGTTTGCACTGCTCATGAGCACTCCTGCTGTGATCCAAATCTTTTGAAGCAATCAGAGTGATGCAAGCCTCCAGGATCTCATAAACAATGACTTCAGTCTGATTGCTTGACCTAAAATTCATAGAAATTAAACTAAGACCACATATGCATGATCAGCATGTGTAACAAGTAAAAGGGAATGATGGCTCTGTGACTCCCTTTTCTCTTCTTTCAAATTTTGCTGCATTATCTGTTGTCCATTTGGACAACTATGGTTGTTCATGGTCCTTATTGTACAAAACCTGTTTTTTTTGCTAGATGCCACATTCTTCTACCACCCACAATATTTTCTCTTGTAGGAAGTAGTCACACCAGAAAAAAACATTGCTGACCGTTGACAAAAAGTAGCATTACCTCAAAGCTGCAATGGTTTCCTGTTGAACTTTTAGTGGTTTGCTGATGAACAAAAAAACAAATGTCCTGCAGGATATACCCAATTCTGATCTTGTCCTGCTCACACATAGACTGCAAAATCTTAAAAAAAATTATGATTATCAAAGTGTGAGAATGCAGCTTCTGTAACTGATTGTCCAGCTACCATAGTTGCTTTCTCATGCTTTGATGGTCATTTTCCTGTGAAATAGTTGCCATGTTACAACAAATGTTGTATAACGTTGAAAATCAACATGCTTTCTGATAATGAAAATGCTCATGTGTCGTAGGTTTAGTGTGAAAATTTATCAACACTTCTGAATTGGTTGTGGTGAATATAATATGACTTTTTTTTAACTTCTTAGGACTCATTTTTAGCAGTAACCAACAGTGAACTGAAAAAAAAATTGGAAATGAATGCAAAATTCATTTAATAAAAAGTGATTGCATTATGAAGTGCCTTACATGCAATGTGCTATTGTTTGTTGCGCTGTTGCTTTCTGCCCTGTTGCTTTCTTCAAAAATAGTATTTGAAGTATATCGACTATGTTTTTACATAAGCAACATTTTGCTGGTGTTTGATTATCATCAATTTATTTTTTCATGTAGCTGCATATTCTTGATGATACTTTTATGATAATAGAACAAGAACTTGCCAACTCATTTGGTGCCAGTCAGGGTTGCGGAGTCGGAGGTGAAATATCTGACTCTGACTTTGCAAAATTCCCGACTCCCGGTTCCAACTTGCTAAATTTCCAACTCTGACTCCCGACTTTGCACTTTGCAAAATTTCCGACTCCCGACTCCGTTCCTTAACACTTTGGCATCAGGCTGGTTTTGGCAATTTTCACAAAAAAACAGCAGTTTTCAGTTGCTTTACCAATGCCCTAGCTCCTCCGACGATTGCGCTAGAGAGCTGTTCAACGGCTCAAACGGATCGGCCAGTCTAGTAGATTGCACTCGAAAAAAATTTTTTTGCCTGGGGGGTGCGGGTTTTTTTGTGAGTGACGTCATAAGTGGAGGACTTTTTGGCCACCTTGGCCCACTTTGCCTGGCCCTGGGCGCCAACCGTTAGGTGGTAGTATTTCGCTGAAGTTATTACTGGAAACTAGGCTACAATCCGAGTCTTTTGATACTTTGGATGACCTGCTGGGGTTTCGGGTTCATAAGTTGTGATGTAAGTTAGTAAAAATATTTGACTAATTAGCTAATTAGTTAATTAATTAATTTGTTTATTTTAGATCATAAGTTTTGAACCAGAAACGCTAGAAAG
>Ga0210059_1014137_pt1 | contig 11839 bp, 4 predicted proteins | sample Ectturendosymbi2_FD_188042 | JGI IMG/M metagenome (GOLD analysis project Ga0210059, IMG submission 188042) | Ecteinascidia turbinata endosymbiont from Florida, USA - Sample 2 (SPAdes) (version 2) | ecosystem: Host-associated > Tunicates > Ascidians > Unclassified | place: Key West, Florida... | reverse complement strand
AAGAGTCGAAGCTTTTCGCCCATTTTTTTATATATAATTCAAAATTTCGACAAATCAAAACTTTTCGGGGTGCGTTTGCACCCCCCCACAAACCCATCTCACCCCCACAAACCCATCTCACCCCCCCACAAACCCATCTCCACCATCACTGACGTCAAATAAAAATCCAACAGCTTTCTTTTCGATAATATTTCTTTAAAAAGCTGAAAATGCCTCAGCCCTCATATTTTGCTCACTTTCAAGAAAAACCAATGTGTTCTTCCTATTAGAGCAGAATCTTTCCAAATATTTTCCTTTGGTCAACCATTTTAGAATGTTGTCCTTGCACAGGTAAATTTGTATAATTTCCATTTTTTCGGCAAGAAAAGGTTTGATTGCCTTTTCCTAGCCTGGATTCTACTGATTTTTCCAGAATAGACAATTTTAATGGAAAACGTTTATTAAACCAAGAAAGACAGTGCGAATGCCATGACTATGGGTTTGCGGGACAAGTCTCCTAAAAACTTCAGGCATAACATCGGAAAAAGCACGAACTCATGGCTTCCATCTACAGTGGAACATGAAACAGGAAATTAAGCAGTCACTGTCATGTGGAAAAAATATTTCCGGGATTGCTAAACACATCAAAAAACAGTAAAAATCGTAATTTTGTGAAACAACGTATAAACGCACCTGACGGTTTTGAGGGTTGATGAGTTGATGTGATTATGTGGCGGCAGTTTGAAGAGCTCTACCCCGCAAAATATTTCCTATTTCGAAACCGTGTGTATTTGCAATGCTATGAAATAACTCAGCATGCTTGAACAGTTCCCAGTTTATTTTTTAATCTTTTGTCAGAGATGTTTCTGTAAATGCGAAAGCTCTTTGAATTGACTTTTTTGCACAAAATCAAGAAAATATTAAATTATTTACACAGTTATAGGCCACAAAGATGGCGGAAAGTAAATCAGTCACAGTTTATCGACGGGGAAACTAGTCTCGCGTTTTCCAACACATCATCAGTCCTGTAAATGTAAGACAAATCTTACAGACGAAATGTTGGCACTTGAAAACAAGTAAAGAAAAGCACACGAACTGTGGCTAGTTGAAACGACATTAGTAAAACGTTTTCGAAGCTAAAAGGCTGACCTTCCCAGAGCCTCAGAAACTAGTCACTGCTAAGAAAATCTGCGTTTGGCAGCGGTCTAACAAAGACAATTTTCTTCTGGAGACAACACACGTGAGCAGTGACGTGTGCCAGAGAGAAACCACGCGATTAAACAGAGCGTAACACTTCACGAAAGATCAAGAAAGGCTGATCCTTTCAATGTAAACCAGAAAGTTTGTTCAAGTTGGTAATTTCAATCAAATAGAACAATTAGCTAAACTGAAAACAATTTTGGTACAAACAAACATTACACTGGAAGTGCAATGAAACCAAATTGTAGTTATTCCTTGTTCCGAGCACAACGTTTTTGTTGGTGGGACAGCTCGTCAATTCTTCCTTTTCCTGTTTCATAGTTCTTTCAGGAAATGTCAACATTTGCGGAAAAAACAGTAGTGACAGGGATTCTCTCATTTGTTCTTATCCCATAATTTGATCGGGTCCAGCTTGAGACCAGACATTTCAAAGCCTGGCTTCTCAAATAAAATTAATTTGACCCTCCTGCAGTAAAGGTTAAGCTGAACAAAGGTGATCAAAGTGTGAATGGTATTTAAGAGCATAAACCAGACACTTATTCACATGAGATCGATTTTGATTAGGATAGATATCTTTTACGTTGCCAGCAACAAGTGGTGTTCAAAGTTCACAAATTGTCATTGCATGCAGGGTCCACGACTTGGCCAGGCAGTTCTATGTTCGATTGGCAATATTCTGTAGATATAAGTTTCAGAATAGGTTCAAACAAAGCCGAAAAACGAGGCTTAGCCTGGCGACAAGCTTCTGAGGAATCTGCCCGCTACTTGCTTTCATCTTTCAGCGTTGATAAAAAATTGCAAGCGTATCTATTTTTCATAGTTACAAGCCACAAACCCACAAGGTTTCATAGTTACAAGCCACGTATCTATTTTTCATAGTTACAAGCCACACGGCAAGTAAATGGATCACAGGTTATTAACAGGGGAGCTAGTTTCGCGTTTTTCAACGCATTATCAGTCCTGCAAAAGTCATATACAATAGGTTCAACATATAGCAACATTTTTGACATAAGAGAAGGATTGTTTATGAATCATTTAAAATGTAACTTTTTTCAGAAAAATAGTGTTTTTTCTTTCAACCATACTTTGGTGGGCTGTTTTTTTAACTTTCCTTATCCTTTCAAACGTTATCCATATTTTTTTTCTTGATTCTATGCAGCAGTTCGAGATTTGCCATTACGTGTACGAGTTGGAATCGCACGATGTTCGCGCAGATGGTTTTGTTTTTCTTTGTGCCTTGATCACCTGACAACCGATTAGTTATGCATTTTTTGTTCCAGGCATGATGTTCAACTGGAAACAGTGACGGGGCTGCACTCAAGAGCTCTACAGCTTTTGGGGAAAGTCTAATATCCTTTAAAATTGATCATTCCCATTTCCTGGGTCCACTCTGGACTGGAGTATTGACGGCTGAAAGGGTTCCAGGTGCATTTAATTTTCTCCCTTAAAAACGCAGACAGAGCGCTTAGGCCATGCAAAGCAATCAGTCTAGGTATGTGGAACCGGCGGGCAGGTGGGAAATGTTTCTCTAGTCTGGCAGCCCTTTCAGCTGAACCTGGACCCAACATATTGTTCACATCTTCATTTAGGGTTCACTAGGGTCTGCCACGCGCAGCCTAGAGTACAGACGACTGGGAAATTAAGTTATTGTATGCTTTGTTTTGGCTTCCATTAAACCTCGATGCAATCATCCTTTGTAGTAGAGGTCTTGCCACAAACACAATTTTGCTCAACTTCAATGAAACGTTTTTCTGTCAAGCGTTTTCGTAACAAGAGGTGCGGGTGTCCGATGGCCTCCCGAGAGTTTTGAGGGAGAGTTGTTTTGTGGGAAGGAAGGTAGGTTACTTTCTGGTCGCTGGTAGGTTGTTGTCGCTGGAGTTGGGGGGTTCGAGAGTTTGGCAGAAGGTGTGAAAGAGTTGCTGAAACGTTTCTTGTACACGTAGAGAGAGCTTATTGCCGTGAGATTTTTCTCTGCCTTGAATTTTCTGCTTTCCCGTTTCCATTTGTTTTCTAGCTTGTGTTTTTCCTTTTTCTAGTTTAGGGCTTGTTCCATTATTCCATACGACAGTGTTCCAAATATGGAAAGCAGGAGCTCTCGGCGCCCAGACATGAACGACGACGCGCTCGGGTCGTCAATTTTTCCGAGCACTACGAAAGTGAAAATCAAACAATAATTCAACTGAGATTTCTTTTGTAAGTTCCAGCAAACTAAACAAAGCTGTGGAATTGCTACCGGTTGTTTTAGAAAGCAAGTCAAACAGGGTGTTAAAAGCGTATAGCCCCGTGTTTATTCATAACTGCCTCGAAAGGTGCATAGGTTCGTACAAGGCCTACTCTCCCTTACGAAATGGAAATCTGATTATAATTGCTGCAGCGTGCTGCAGATGAATACGCTTTTGAAATGTACAAAGTTGGCAGATGGTGCCGTTGTGGTCGGGGTAGCAGGTAGTTCGCTTCAACGTTTAGGCACACGAGGCGTTATTTATAACGTACCTCTAGATATCTTTGCAGAAGATATCTTGGCTTGCCTTGCTAGTCAAGGGGTTCAATCAGTGAAACGTTTTAGTTTCAAACGCAAAGATTCACCTGAGTTGCAAGTTTCCAAATCTGTATTTCTGCAGTTTAACACTGCTGACCTCCCTGCTGAGGTAAAACTTGGTTACTTATTTTTCCGTGTTAAGCAGTATATTCCAAGGCCGTTGCGGTGTCATAAATGTAACCGTTATGGACATGTAGCCACCCATTGCCGAGGTAAACTACGTTGCTCAATCCGCGGCGCCGAATTGCTATACATAAGTATAGCGAGTGCGGCGCTGCTTCTCCGAAATGTCCCAACAGAGGAGGCAGTAACTCCGCGATTGAAAAATTCTGCCCGAGATACAAACGGGAAACTAAAATACTTAACTTTTCCCTCTCTTCCAAAATCAACGGTGGATCGTTCCCATGCAACACCTTTTCTTACTGCCACTCCGCTTCCGCATGCAACTGACGTCCCATTGGACCAAGACGAATTCGTTGTCACTGAGCAAATTGATTTTTCCAGCTTCTTGTTTGGCAATCCAGTGATCTTTCTCGCCTTCTTGGCGGAAGTAATCAAACAGACCATCCTGGCAAAAGACAAAAACGAGAATATTGACGTATGTTAAATTATTACTGAGGCAACTGGTGGCCGCATGTGCCTGCCAGTAGACGCCAAACAGTTAAAACATTTCTAGTTAAACTTGGGATTTACAATCTTACAATGGAATTCCCGCTCTATATTAAAAAATGGCATGAATTCAAAAATTACCTTTCTACACTAGATGACCTACCTGCTGTCCTCTGCATTCAAGAGTCGCATCTTACACCGAAGTACCAGCCATCCATCCCACAGTATCATATAATTCGTAAAAGTGGTGGCCTAATGATTTACGTCAAGACATCTTTAGAATTTATAAAATTGATGCAACTCTTCCTGCCAGCGTCAATTTCGAAGTCCAAGGAAATGTTGTACACGTTTTTTCCATATTCAACGTCTATAACCGCCCCTCCAACACCTTGACCTCCCTCTCCTTGATCTCCCTCTCATTTGATTTCTTATCCAACTTTGCAAAAGTGCTTCTCTGTGCTGATTTTGACGCTCACCACGGGATGTGGGGAAGCACGTACACAAACTGTAGCGGCAGGAATTTGGTAGAAGCCCTCGACTTACATGATTTAGTCATTGTAAATACTACAACCTCTACCCATTCTTCGCTCACTCGACGTAACCCAAAGAGTCTGATAGACTTGGTTCTTGTCTCTGGATCATGTGCTTCCCTCTGCACTTCCACGGCTATAAGCGATATTTTGGGTAGCGACAATTCTGTTGTTTTAACTGCCGTCAATGCAAACACGCCGCCGGCGGAAAACCATGGTGTCCCGAAATGGAACAAAAAATAAGGTGGCACAAGCCCGTGGCCTGCTGGTTTGTCGGTGCTGCTTGTTCTGGATTCCGACTCCTGGCCGGATCCTATCGCTTCTTTGTAACTTGGTTCTGCAGCTTTCTTGTCGAGCTCACAGTGTGCATGTAGTAAAAGCTACTGGGACAGTTTGTCGTTATCCATTAATGTTGTATCTCCAGTTTCTTCAATTTTGCATATGACTCATGCGAATATGACGTGCAACTGCAAAACGTGATTGTTATATAGGGTTGGCATGAATGAATGCCTAAAGAATATGACCTTTGCGTGATGTTTAGGTTTTAGGATAAATTTCAGCGAGCTTTTCGATAGTTTGCAGCAGGTATCACGGAAATGGTATTGGTGAAAAATGCGTTGAGAAAAAGCTTTTTAACTGCACGTACATTTTTGCAAATTGCCTGTTTGCATGCTCGTAGAGCGAATTTATGTTTGTGAGATGATATTCGTTTTGCCTGTGCAATATTTTCTCAGGAAGCGTTTACTTGGATAACAATGAATGTTTCATTCATTTAAAAAAATATTTTTTTGTCACAACGTGACCCTGAAACTCATGCGGTTCATGAGGATTTCCTTCCTGGCGGGAGTATCTTTCTTGCTGCGTAAGTGGAGTTCCCTTGGACTGAAGTGCGCTGAAGGTTAAACGCACTTAGAACACTCCAAAAGCATTGAAACTTTTGTGTGTTTTCAGTCTTGGCATCGGTCTTAGCGTTATGTGGGGGCAGTGACGTAAATGACAGCTACGGCCGTCGCTTCCTGTCCCTGTATTCCTGATAAAGTATTTTGTGCTTGGTCGGGATGCATAAATAAACTGAACTGAACTGAACTTAGCGTCGGTGTCTTGTTGGCAATCGTGCTGGTCATTTATATGATCATCCGCTGCAAACGCAATGATGCGAACGATACCGAGGGAGACCAGACGGAGCTGCAACAAATTCATCAGTATTCATCAGCTCAAATTGGCCAATAGCCGCTTCCCAGGTTAGTTTCACAGCCGCTTGCCAGGTTAGTTAGTCGCTTTCACCCATGCTGCTACGAGTTCGTGCTCTCCGTGAGGTGACAGATTGGGTGTGTTATATGAACGTGTCATGTAGTGTTGCCAGTTGGGCGGTTTTCCCGCACAATTGGGCTGTTTATTTCGTTGCGGTGCGGGATTTTTTTTGCTGTTGCGGGTTGCGTTTTTTTGGGCTAGTTTGATCAAAATGCATGCGGTTTTTTAGGCTATTTTTTCGAAATATTTTTCCATAAAAAATATAGTTTTTTTTTATTCTGGTGAGGTAGTTAGGTTTGTTTTTGCTTGAAGTAATGTGATCGACGGCATTTTTCGTTCGTTTTTGTTTTTTTGATGTAAGATCCAATAGATGAAACTTCGTGATCAGGCGATCGTGTGTGTGTGTAATCGCATTGTCAACGGCGTTGATCTCATTCAGGCTTACGTTTGTGTGCAAAGACGTGGTATTGCTGTGGTCACATCATGCAGGCAAATTACTGTTGTTAGTAATCGATACTACGAGTAAAGCTTGTAAACATGCAAGACGTAGTCACAGGAAAAACACCGACAGCACAACTCGCTGGGGGGTGGCCAACACGTAGATCGCCGATTGTTAGTGCTCCGATTGCGCCTGATTTTGCATTGAATTGACAAGATAGCTAAAAAGAACATTTTTTCAATCAATATTTCAGAAAGTACATAAAAGTGAATAACGTTGCATTTTATGACATTTTGTACTTTATTGCGGACCGGTCGATCGCGAGTTATCAATAAATTTTCCAGTCGATCCCAGTGAAAGAGGAGTTGGTCACCCCTGGCGAACATGGTAGTGTTAAATCTGCAGATTTGAGATGAAGCCTACAAATCGCTTCACATATGGCAACACCTTAAAGAATTACTAGGCAGTATATCAGATCAAACGGATTCGTTATTAGGTATAAGTTGCATTTTCAAATTGAAAAACATAAAGAAAACAGGAATCTTTTTCTCTTCTATTCCTTAAAGCGCATGCTTGATATAATATGCACCAGGGTTTGCTGCGGTTAACATTTTGTTTCAACTGCAATGTCTGGTATTATTAATAACGGTTTGATTGTCGTTACTACTTGTTGTTATTTTGGATGTTTGAGGTTGCTTTGTAAGAAAGGTCAGTTGTTTGTTGCACAAAGACTGCAACTGCAATAAGATAATGGTGGTTACTTTCACTGCAAAGTGTTAGCTTTATCGCATATTTGGGCTGTAATTTGGGCTAGTTTGAAGTTTTTTTGGGCTGGTTTTGGGCTTGTTTTACGAGGACATTGGGCTGGTTTTTCAACCAGCATCTGACAACACTAGTGTCATGCCGCAATGGTGGCAATACTTGATCACTCTTATCTATACTTACCACTAAACGTTATTCACAGTTGCTAAATCCAAACAGCTGTAACTTGAAATGAAATTGCACCACACGCATTTTAATTGTTTTTCGTTGTGGATTAAGTAGGCAACTTGAATCCGGGCTTGGACAAAGTTACTTGGTTTCGGTATGGTGGTAGCGCACTTAGGCGGTTACGGACTCACTCAAAGGATACATCTTTTGAGGTACCCTGCAGCACAATGCTTCATCTGTCAGAATGTGGGTATGCATGCAATCGTGATTAGCGTTGGGGCCGTCGTTTGACCAATTTAAGAAATCAGGTGACCTTGCTCATATGGTACATCAAAGTAGAGTTTAAAAATTCGTTTCAAATATTCTTCAATTGATTAGTCCCATGCTAATGAATTGCTGTTGATTATGAAATCCAAATATTGGATTTGTATGTACTCTCCGGTATAGAAACTTGTTCGCAAAGCTACAAGCTGCAACGCTAACGTGCGTTTATTGACTTTGTTAGGTTGATGTGATTCTCAAGAGGCATCTGTACTCGTCAAGAAGCTTTTCTCACCGACTGGATTTCCATTGCACAGCAGGCAGTGCAAAGTTGTACGGTTATTTTAGCCATGGCGTGAGGTTTCTTAATTGTCTCACATTACGTGGATAATCTTAATTAAGACTAATTTTATTCCGTGCTGCTTTCAAAATCTTTCACACAAACTGCAATTAAAGGGCGTCTGCTGCGATAGTGGCATGTTTTTTTTAATATTCAGTTAATTTCGTTCTTGTTCACTTCAATTAAATTTCGCCTGCTTTGGCTGCCGTATATATTTCCATTGTCTTGTGTCTGGTGTTTAACATTTCGCCTCAACATCATTGTCTCATGACGATAATAAACGAAGGAAGCTACGGTAGTATGTGGTTCTCACTGCACAAAGAGTTGAAGCTGAACAACGCTTCTGGAAAAAAACGTCTATTTCGATTATACAAACTTAACTGCCATCGTAGTTACCACTTGGTGTCTTCCAGGAATTCATGGTGATCCTAACAGTGCCGTCGCCGCGGGGTAGTTTTGGCGGTTAACCCCACTAAACACCTAAAGCCCACCAAGGTTGAAACATCCAACACTATAAAGCAAACTGAAAATGTCAAGCCACACTTGAGATTTTCTGGCGACGGTTCTGAATCCCAGTGTGTGCTTCGCCACATTAATTCAACAATTTTCTGAGCTTTCAGCCACCCACAGCATAAATCTCTTTTCCGGGGTTTTTGCTCGACAGCTTTATTTTCGAAGCGGAGACAATCACTTAAATTCATGCACAACTCATTTTGCCGAATTTTAAACCACAACCTGAAAACATTTTTTGTGCGATATGATTTTCTGGCGTCAACAATCAACTGCATGTAAACAAAGATTGAAAACATGTGGAAAAAAATTGTAATTGAAAACAACCTCAATAAAGAAGTCAAAAACATAAATGTGTATGTGAGATGTGTTTTGCAGTGGATGGACTCTGTTTTTTACCCAGTTTTGGTGATTAAGTAAACAAATGCATGTGAGATGATGTTTATCTGTTTGCGATAAGCAAAGCTGTGTCTTTACTAAAGAATCCTTAGCCTGGAAGCTGAGCATTGTTAATTAAAAATTAAAATTGTTGCATATACGAAGGTAGATATATTTTGAACATTGCAATGAAAAACGAGTTACTAGTCCATAAGCAGAAGATGTACTCCTAGCTAACGCGTAGCGCAGTGCTATCTCACTCTAGCACACTTCCAACATTCTAAATTTTAATTCGTTTTTTAAGGTGTTTTGTGAGTTCAAAGCAGTCCCATAAATTTTCTCTGCTGACCCATAAAATTGGTACTTTCACATTAAATCTGGACAACCACGAAAAGTTTTAGCAGAATCGAAAGCTTCAATTAACGTCGTTTTGTGACTTCAATGAACATCCCACACCGAATCGCCTCACACCAAATACGTGCAATAGTGACAGTAGCCTTGCCTATTCATCATAATCATCTCTAGAAATCCCATGCAACCCATGCAATTAATAATTTTGACAGCATTCATGAGATATTAGGTTACGTGATAATTAATGCTGTGAATGCCACCGAATCTGGCATTTTTAGCAAGCCAACTTTTCCACAGTGTCAAACATTTTTAGCAAGCCAAGCCTTTTGCAGATTTTATACTTTCACTTTTTTGTGTGGGTATTTTCGGAAAGTAGTATCACAGAAAAAACGTAAAACTAGCCATCCAGGAATAGCAGTTTTTTTGTAGTAAGCCCAAACAGAAATTCCTTGCTTTTTACCTGGCCAGAAAGTACAAATGCCAGCAGCAGTGACTACAAAGGTTCTTTAAATTCCGTTGTGCAGGAAGAATAGCATTCAAATGTTGGTGTCTCAAAAGCATTGTCAGTTTCAGCTAACAGTCAGTCAGCAACATTTACCAATGAGACTTTTTAATCATGGATCAAGCTGAAACGATTTCGTGAGTCTTTACTAATGAATGTGCTCACTGTGCATGCTGACAGAGGCATATTATGTTTGCTACGCTCTATGCATTCAGGGGTTACCACCGGCCAAGGAAAGAATGGTAATATTTACACTATCGATGCTGCCAGGCTTCCACGACCGAACCGCCTGAACAATCCTCCCAGCTCTGATCAACACCGAAAAGGAAATAGCCCAGAAAAAACTCAACGCATTTCACTATTTCAGGCTATTCATCAAGATCGCCTTTCAGATTAAGGTAATACGGTAGCTGACCGCATAAATCTGATTTACTGGGTCTCGAAAGAAGAGATAGCGAATCGAAAAATAGCTTCTTTGCAAACCTTGGTTGACCGCATTAGCCATAATGATCGGCTTCGTGACCTACGCCATCCCATTTCTGTGGCAGCAACCGAGTTCATTTTGTGCATCTCGGAATATTGCAGTAATTGCATTGTTCCTGATGTCAAGCAGAGCTTATGTTGAGCTAATACGGTTGATGGGAAAACCAATATTGCTGCATTGTGCTGTCAAGTACGCTTGCCACAACCTGGCCAGACCGAGGGTTTTCAACGCTGTACCGTGTTAAAACCAATCAACGAAACCGGCTGCTTGATGTAACTCTATGCTCTGATAAATATTTCAATTAATGGTTCACACAGAACCGTCACCACAAAGTCTTCAATAGAGGAATTTTACGTTTGGGCTGGGGGGTGACATTCTGCAAATTAACAAAAAATCCACTGATTTATAGTGTTTCATATTTTAATTTGGGGTCTTGGAACTTTGTTTGGGGGGTTAAGCCTACCAAACCCCCATGGCGACGAGACTGGGTCCAGAGTTATCTTAATGATGAGAGTGCGCTTGATATGAGATTTGTGATTGAAATGGATAAAAGCAAAAAATACACGGAAAGTGACATAGCGAGCACTGAAGACTGTAGAATATGCAGATGATGAGTGTAAAACCGATACTTTCACTGATGAACAAGAGCTGTTTGATGAAGTTGAAATTAAAAAGGTTTGTGATATAATTTTTGTAAATAGAGTAGTACTACTTGTGCACTGTGACTACCAATACTGTAATAAACAATATGTTTCGGAATTATTTTGAACGTTTTGCTAAGCAAATGCGGCCTCATAAAATTCATTGGTGTTCCCTAGAACCAACCTTAGAAAAACACTGCATAAATATATCGCATAGACCTTTTAACGCTAGGAACGCTTCACTGTTTTCATCTGCATGGTTGCCCAGTTGCATGCGCTTAGTTTGCAACAAAGTCATTGGAGATAACTTTGGCGGAGTTGGTTGACGCAGTGGAAGTTCGCATTGATTTCTTCGTTCGAGGCACAAATATTTCCGAGTTAGGGACCATCGAAGTGACCACTTGGAGATGACCGTTACGCTCTCGATTTGCGATAAGGATTTTAATTTTGTTGTTTTTGGGAGGAGGGCCTATTTGGCCGCAACTTCAAGAGCTTTACCCCGCACAGTGTTTCCTATTTGCAAACCACACCTAATTACAATGCCATGAAACAAATAACTTAGCATTCTTGAATAGTTCCCAGTTTATTTTTCAATCTTTTGTCAAAGAACTTTTCTGTAACTGCGAAAGGTTTCGGTATTCACTTTTTTGCACTAAATCAAAGAAAATTAAATTGTGTATATTTATATATTCGTATCCCATAATGTGATCGGACCTGCTTGAGACCAGACGGTTTCGAATCTGGTTCCGGGAATAAAATGAATTTGAGCCTCTTGCAGTAAAGGTTAAGCTGATCCAAGGTGATCAAACTGTGAATGTTGTTTAAGAGCATAACCCAACGCCTGCTTCACACGAGACCGATTAAAATTGGGGAAGAGTTCTTTTACGCTCACGGC
>Ga0210059_1014136_pt1 | contig 11840 bp, 6 predicted proteins | sample Ectturendosymbi2_FD_188042 | JGI IMG/M metagenome (GOLD analysis project Ga0210059, IMG submission 188042) | Ecteinascidia turbinata endosymbiont from Florida, USA - Sample 2 (SPAdes) (version 2) | ecosystem: Host-associated > Tunicates > Ascidians > Unclassified | place: Key West, Florida... | reverse complement strand
AGGTAAAATGTCCGATTCCGACTCCCACTTTCTAAAGTTTTGCGACTCCGACCTTTCCAAAATTTTTCACTCGGACACCGGCTTCCGACTCGTACTCCTTCAAATAACGTGAATGAAGTTTGGCTGTCACCAACTTTGTAACAACCAGCCATCAACGGAAATCGTGTCGCACAGCAACAAACCTCTGTTTCAAAAAATGTTCCGAAAGAAATTGTACCATTTTAATAGACACGAGTTACGTTTTTTATCTTGAGAATGCTTTGAAAAAATAACACAATTGGAATTCCGAAGTTGGAGTCGGATGAACAAATCCAACTCCTAGTGTTCTTATGAATTTGCCCCCGATTCCATCCCAAGACCTCTGAATCTCCATGCGACTCCAACTCCTCTACACTGGTTACAATGGCGAAGGTTTTCTCTGTGCGCATATGTGCCATATATAGAGAAGCCTCTCGCAATGTTACTAAACCCAAGGAAGTATCTTTTGCTGTGTTAAATACAATATAACGCTAATAACCAAAGGAATACGAAGAAAAGCAGGTGAAGCAAAAACTATCAAAAGTAGTAGGTGTCTGGAGTTGATGATGATCACTTATCATAGCCATGTGATTGCTCAAGAGGATGGGTCCATCCCGTCCTTTCCAAATACCAACAGACCCAGCAGTTGAATCGTCGTTGCCGTTTAATGACGTTGCTCAAGTGCGCAAATGTGTAACTTTGGTCGCAAGCAGTAAAGATATCTTGCAGCTGTGCAGTACAAAACAAGAGAAGACTATCTCGGCTATCCATAACAGATTTTACAACATGGGCATCGAAACGGGGCAAGGAGGCTTGGCTCTCCATGGATTTTTTATGTTTTAACATTTTCCAATACATTTTTAGAAAAAAAAATTTGCTTTCTTAGTTTAGAATGGGAAAAAATGAAATTTCACCACTTCTGCCCCCACTGAAAATCGTTTTTGTTAGCTCTACCTGTAAAAAACCTTTCCCATACCCATGTTCATCACATGCAGTGATCATAAGTAAGTCAGACTTGTGGACAGAAAAAACTAGGCGCATGGGCTAACTTCACGTACAAAACTCCATGCAGTAAATGCTGACGTTTCGAGACCAAACGTCAAATACGTTTAGTATGTCACAAACATTTCAAAATTGATTAGGTGATGACAGCGGAAAGTACTAATTTGAAGAACAGAACGCGGATTGATAAATTGATAAAGTCTCCACCAACGTCCAGCTTTTCATATTGGGAGCCTTAACGGTTTGTTTGGGAGTGCTAAGCCCACAAACGCCTCTCTCCACTACGGCGAGGGGACTGCAGTTCAGGTCTTTGATGCTGAGCTTGCAAAAGCCTTTAACGAATTGGACTAAAAATTTACTTAGTTAGTGGTGGTCAGTTAACTTCATGCACAAATATATTTTGGAGTTTGAGCGTTCAGTTGAAGTTGAAACCGATTCATTTTGTAACCTGAAACCGATTCATTGTGTAATTTTTTTCCTTCGATCAAATTGCAGAAGTAGCGAGACAAGTTTTTATTTCAGTTTCAGCTTGTTGCACTTTCCTTTTATTTGAAATCATCTCATTTGTTTCGTCAGGTTTTCAACTCTAGTTCCAAGGCTTACTTCTACAAAGTCACAGTAATTGGATATTCGATTCCATTTTTGATAGTGGTGTTGAATGCTGCACTTACCGTTGGGTATCTGGACAAGCAAGAAGAAGACCCATTTCTGGAAGAAAACGGTATATTTTTAAAGCGTTTTGCTGCTGCGTTCATCAGGTAACAATGTTAATTTCAGCTCGTAGATTAAAATTTCCACGTCACGTATTATTTCAACAAGATTACATTTGCACCAAAATGCCATAAAGCAGAAATTAGAGTTATGACTTTAGTGTAACTATGAAATCAGAGTATTCTGAAATAAAATTTGAATGTAGAAAATATGGAGAATTCTGAAAGTTTACGTTGTTTATATTGTGCGTAAGTACGAGACAAACATCCTTGATTAAAGTGCTGCTCTCTGTAAAAGGGCTGTCGCGTACAAAATAAATGTTTACAAAAACGTTTTGTTTGGTAAATGCAAGACAATCAACCATTGAGCGCAGTTTCCATGGTTATGCAATTAAGATTACATGGTTTCTGCAATGTTAAGTTTAACTTTGCTTGAATAAGGTTTTGTTTTCATCAATTAATTTGTTTAGCCACACTTTGCCCCTTTGCTCCCATATTCCAATAGAAGTCATGTAAGAATTTTGAGCACTGCAATAAACGTTTCTGTGAAATTAACCGCATTTATTTCAGATGACCCAAAGATCCGCACTTCGCATTATCGCGCAGACAACATGTGCTGGATTCACGGTTATTCACTTTATTTTGGATTTCTTTTCATCGCTGGACTTATACTACTGCACAATATAGCCATGGTCGTTCACCTCTCAAAAACGTTGATTATGAAAAAATCTGAAGTAGGAAATCTCTGAATTTACAATAAAATACTTGTGATTGTGTTAGTAAAAAATTCGTCTTCTTTGTTTAGGTTTCCTTTTTCCAGAATAAAACATAAATCGACTGAAATTTGGCTCGGTTCAGATTTCACTGTGACTTCTGCCATCTCAGCTTTTTAAAAACTTTCAATTTTTGAACATCAAAGGCCGGGGAGGCTTCCCTGTTCCAAAAATTCAATGATAATATCGATAACCACTTTTTCAAAAAGTAATACAAAGATCCACCATTATGGAACATTGAAATCATTGATCTGTTTTTACTATCACCAACACAGACAGGTTAAACTTTACAAATTTTCACGCTTTTGCATCATTTCTTTGAAAAGCGTTACTCGCGAAATGCGATCTGCATTTATTTTTTATATTTATAAAACATAGTTTCACCAAATTGTAGGAAAAGATGTTGCATACTTTATACAGTTTTTTTCCCCTAGTTAGGTTTATCTACTCAACTGTGACGTACTGAGCTGTGAGTCGAACCTTTGTTTGGCAGTCCGGCATCCTGCACTTATTTTCCTTGATATCATTTCATCAAAATGCACTTTTGTAATCGGTCCAACATGGCTCAGTCTAAACCGGTACGTTTTTTGTTGGTTGTTATAGAACAGGGTTGGGGAGCCTGCGGCCAGCGGACCAAATGCGGCTTGCATGAACATTTAATATGGCCCGCATCAGGTTTTGCGTTACTCGAGCTGGAACACAACATCGCGTTGAAGCGAAACTCCATGACAAGCAGACACGTAAACATTTAGTCAAGAGAAGTCTTTCTTGTTCCTTGACTTAATTTTCTCTCCTTATTTCCTTTGGAATATAAAGGCGGAAGACTGAAGGTTTAAGATAGAATTATTTAATTTTTGCCGCCCCCAAGCCATTTTCCACAGTATATGTGGCCCGTGACGGTAAATAGGTTCCCCACCACAGAGCATTGCAAGACATCAAATTTTTAATGTTTCAAGATTAGAAACACTGACTTTCAAACATGGTAATAAAGTTTCAATTATATCAAAATACTTTATGAAAGACTTATTCGCTACAGATCTATGTCTTACTCCTCATATTTATGAGATTTAAACATTTGGAGTTAAATAGTTTTTCTATTTATGTGGGGTTAAAAACAAACCCTGATCAACATGGGTGTTTCAAAAGTTTTCTTTTATATGCTGTAACTATTTTCATTTCATAAGTATTTCCGGTTGAAATTGCAGTAGCGAATTGGCAATGAAAATGTTTACTTTGTCCTGTTTTTTACGTCAATGGTATACATTTGTTCTCTACAGTTAAGTAGTGAAAAGGTCAATTTTTTGTGAACCTAGCAGACCCACTTGACCAACAACTTATCTGTCAGTTTCCTTCAAGCATTGTTTTCTGTTTAGATCCGTTCAAATAAAGAAGAACGAAGCGCAGGGCAAAATCTTTTTATGGTCGTTTCTCTTTCTGTCTCGCTTGGTCTGACATGGGTATTTGGTTTCCTCATGTTGTTATCAACTGATGACAATTACCATTTGGTAATGGGATGGATTTTTACTGTTTTGAACACCCTCCAGGTATTTCCATATTTAATGCATTCGTATTCGTTACAACTGCGTTTAAAAAGTAGCGCAATTTCTCAGCGGACTTTGTAGACTTTGTAACGATGCAACTAAAGAGAATGCAAACACATGGGAGTATTGCAAGGCTGAAAATTTTCATGATGTTTTAAAACAAACTGCCGATCTTTTTGTCTTACCGTGTGAAAAACATAGTGCATCGAGTCCAGCCAGCGATCAAACAAAAACATGCCCAAATCTTATATAATTAAGTTGTTCTTACCTACTTGATATAACGTGGTCGGATCAGTCAGCAAAATTGTTAATAGGATATCAATTTCAGGTAAGGCTGAGCGACGTCAACTCTGAAATACTCTTCAAATAAATCATTTTGAAAGTGTTGCGCCGAAAGAATCAACCTTTTTTGGATTTTACTTAAACTGAAGCTCTGAAAACTGGCTATAATTTTAAAGTATCAACTTTTGATTTGTAAAGCACCAAAGTGAATTTCAAAAATACGGTACAAACTTTGTGAAAATTCTGTCATAACTAGGAAAATAATGTTTTTGACGTAAAAATTAAATATTTTGACCTTTAATTTACGAATTTGGACTTTATTTTGACCTACCAATTTCCTGGGTTTGCAACTGAAATGCGGAATACGAAACATATATAAGAAGCCACAGCGGTAAGATAAAAATATTTATTCTGTTGAAATGAAACAAAAATTAAAGTATGAAAGACACAACGAAAATAGAGGTAAATCCCCGAAGTGACTGTGTTGTTTCTGCATTGTTATACTTCAAAAACACGTTTTACTGCACAATGTCCCCTTTTAGATGTTCCACATGCATAATGGAATAAGCATTTACCAAACCAAGTAGTATAAGACCACGTTTCGTGACCTACCACACCTAGCCTACTTAATATGCAATCGTCAAGTAGTGGGCAAAACAACATTATTACGTCAGAATTCAGAACAAAAGCATAATATTTCAGCATTGCAACTAAACTTGCAAAAATATATCAATATGCGTTGTTGTATCTTTAATAAAAATCAATAAAGAGAAAAAGTCTGCTGCAAGAAAATTTTGACGTAACGAAAAACGTTAACTTTTTTTGGCCTAATAACTTTGGAGTGGCTCATGGTATCAGCGTGAAATTCGTTTCATGGGTTTCATAAACTTTTAAAAAGGCAGAAAAGTTTTGACCTTATTGACTTTTGGTTGCCCTAATCATAACGTGTCAAAGCTATTTGGCGAAAAGTTTCAAGGCTCTCATTGGAGAATATAATGCAATTCCATAATAGTTTTTGACCTTAAGTTTACAGTAGAAAATGAATAAATGGCAAATAAATGATAGCCATGTACTGAATGGCAAATGTATTGAAAACTGCGTTTCGTATATGCGTGGAATTAACCAAAATAGCGATCTATCACAACAAAGTTTTATTGTTGCTGGGTAAAACTCTTTTCTTAGGGTGGTTTCATTTTCTACCTGACTTGCGTGAAACGACAAGACATGTTTCATTTCTGGTGGAATCCAATCGAGCAATTCCTGTTCAACATCCGTGACTGCTTCTGCTTCGGTGTTGGAATGGTTGCCCGTTCTGCTCAATGTGTCGGTAGAAACGTTGGGCACTCAGCCGAATCCGTGGGAAAAATGGCCAAGCGGAACCAACCAGGAAGGAAGAAGTCGTACTCGTTCGAGAGCACAACAAGGAGTTACAGCACAAAAAATACCGAACTATCTTATAAGTCGACGACTGACCTTTAACTTTTTCTAGTCTTGCTTGTTTTGAAAATGTGTAAAAGATCTCATCATAAAACTTTGTGTGGATAAAAAGTTTTCTTGTCACCATTGTTTATTTAATCCTGCAAACCGAATGTTTAAACCTTTCAAATACCAAGATTTTGTCTGTTTTTCCATCTTCTCTTTCATCTGCGCCTGTTTTTAAAACTTAGTCAAACGTAGATGTTTTGCAAATAAGTAAAATATCAACAATCCGTGCAGGCTCGTTGAACAGTTTTCTAGTTTGCGTCTTAGGAACATTTGAATCGATATCATAAAATCCTACTTCTACTTTTGACGTCCAGTGGTTTATATACTCTGCTGACAGTACTTCTATCCACTGCTTGGCCGCGCTAGATTTCGGGGCAGGTGTTGAGCAGCCATTCGGTTGTCTCATCGTCCAGAACCGTCAGGCCGTGCAGTCCATGGGGAGGTCGATGGATTGGAAATTGAAGGACAACATGGTCGACGGTTTGTTCTTCCGCATCACATTCACAGGCCGCAGAGGAGGCCATAACACATTTGTACAAGCAGGAGCGGAAACGTCCGACACCGTTGTTAAAGAACGTTCTCAAAGAAAGTTCTTAAAGAAAAATAGGAAATCAACGTTCGTTGGAGAAGTCAAACGATTTGGGTTCATAAACAATGTTCTGCTCACGCCCAAAATGTTTAATCACCAACTTGCTAGTTAAAAAAGATTAAAAGCATGCTGCATTATGTGACGCTTGTCGTGTATACACAGGTTTAATCTAACTAGTAAAAAAGCAGCGACATGAAACAATAGAAATTTCATCAAAAGGTTTCTTGAGATTGTTCACTGGAGCAGCTAAATTAAATTTATTTTAACAACATGAGTTTGCGGAGCTGGCCGAAAAATGGTTAAGGAGGCTATGGTTTGATTTTTTTGAGATTTGTTGAAATATTAAAGTTGTTTTTTCATTTGCAAAATTTTAGATTTCTTTTTAAATTGCAGCGTTGCACCGAAAGTCACACCTTACTTATTTTATATTAAGTAATAAAACAATGCTTCAGTACTATGGCAGATTTCGGTTAATACATCCACCTCAGGATAGCCAATTTTAGATTTATTAGATGGTGGTTGTAACAACCGGTATTCCTGAAACTGAAACTAAATAACTATAAGAAAAATATTAATCAGTGTACAGTACGATGGTCCTTAAATGCATAGCAAAAATTAAACAGTAAAAAATACCATAGGATCCGAGGTGGCTGTGCTCCTTTTAGGCTAAAACTACAGTATCTTGTGCAAAAAAACACTCCAGGGTAGAAGAACATTTAGAGGTTGCACATGAGCAATGAAGATTCTTATAAATAAACCCTTTTTTTGATATCGGGGTCCCCCTCTTTACAGAGTATTAGCTGCTCAGAGACAGGGATATCATGGGTGTCACCCCACTCATTGTTGCCCAGTGAGTATTGTACTGCTTTTAATTTCAGAAAAGCCTATCCGCTGTCACAATCTACATGAAGAACTGCAGCCGATATTCATGATGTGTTACAAGCCCGCTGTACATGTATTCTTGAATGAGTGCCACCCCCACTCTGCAGTGTCATTTGTGACTTGGATTCCTTGTGCCAACTTTCTGGTCATCAGATAGTAGCCTGGTTGATCATTCCATGAACCAGGGTCCTCCGTATGAAACATTTGATCCATTTTCAGTTTTAGGAAGAAAGGGCGTGCGTTTTGTGTTACAAAATCAGCCATGCATTTGTTTGAAAAGTCTTTCCACAAGGTACGTTTGGGAAGATCTTCTCCATCTTTGTCAAGAGCTGCAACCATTCGTCACTTCGTGTCATCTGGCACATCTTGATAAGAAAAAAAACAAAGCCACTAATCCCTTAAAGAGGTACCAGAGCTGACCAGAGATTTGCTCAGTGCGATTGCCCCATCTACGTAGCTATTTACCCCCCTGAAAAAGGAGTCTAAGGGTTATTTTTTGAGCTGTTAGCAGTTTCAGTACTTTCTAAAATGATCGTTTGCTATTTTTATCAAGATCGTTTTCTTGTACTCAAAATATATTTCCTAAATGTCATCAATCATGTGAATTTTTAGATCTTGACCAAAGGGAGCCTCACAGTGGGCGGTTAAAATGTGATAGATATATACTCTGCTTGACCAAAATTCAGTTTTGAGTTGGTAATAACTTATGATCCACACGTCCTAGCTCAATTCCGACAGAAGATTCAGAAAAAGCGAGCCAGACATATCTTGAGTACCAATTATTTTCGGACCTATATCTTGTATAAAAATGAAGTTATGGGCTTCCAAACACCTTTCAAAATGAACACAATGATCCCTGAGGGCAATTTTCATTTGCTCCCACAGGGGTACACTTGATGCAATTTTGAGCAAAATCTGAGATGGTGCCCATGGAAGCACTGGTTGCGTTGGGATGGAATGACCCATGAAGTTTCACTGCTCATGTGCAACCTGCAAATATCGATTTTTCTTTGAGATATTTTGCATAGATGGCTTTTCATCGAAAACGAACAAATTTAACCCGGTTCCCGTACAGTTTTCCAAACTTTCCACATGAGGACCACCCCAGTGTACAGTAGTGTCTGCATTCATTTAAAATGAAGTCAATGTATTGTATGGTATTTATTCAAGACAGAAAAATCTGCGCAACGAGGTCTGTTTTTGGTGGGAATGCCTTGTGGAGATGGCCATGCATTAACTGTTGTTCATATAATATAAGGTCATTGTTTGTACACCGAAAAGAAGAATTTGTCTCCATAAGGAATCGATAGTGGATGTATCAAAAGAGAGGCTGGATGTATTAGCCGGAGTTTTCATAGCAGAATTAATTGGAAATTTTCGTCCCAAACACTATGAATGTAATTGGGGGTTGGTTGCAATAACCAAGGATGTATTAACTAAATTCTACTTTATTGCCTCAATCCTTTTGTTGATCTAGTGTTTACCTTGTTTGTCAAACGTCAACTCTAAAAATACATATTTAACAGTACTCGTTACAGAAGACCTTTGCTCAGATGGGCAAATTGAGGAATATTCCCAGTAAATGACCCAGTGATTACTTTTTCATTGGTAGATACTAGGGGCAATCGGGGTATTAAAAACCGTTTAATCCCGCAGGCGCAATTTTCTGCAGAGATTTTTAACTGTATAGCTCGTCAGCCGATTGAACTAACACCAGCTGCAGGAAAGATGTGGAATAACACAAGATGAGACTAGGCTTCTTTGTTTGTACAGGGACAAAGGACCACACGTATATCTTTAAAACTCGAGAAAACGTTTGCAAAATTCAAAATTGGTTGAAATGACTGACTGTTTTTTGAAATAATTTTGTTTGCCAAGTATTAAACCTGGAATTCACACGATCGGAGTTTGCAGTGACTACATCTCAAGTTGTAATTAATTTTTGATACACTGTCAAAGTTTCAACTTTGTTTTAAAACATTTCAGAAGTCTTCATTATGCTGATTTATGGCCATAGCCTGCCAACTGCTTCATCATATGGCCAATCAAGACCTAAAGAAATGCATATTTTAGCCTAGTTCAAAAAATGGTCATGTTGCCAATTGAAAATTTCATCAGGTCCACACGACTTCATTGTGACCACCTGTTGCCGTTACGCTACACCACAAAGTGTTGAAACCTAAAATTGTCCGATTTTTTCGAAATCGAAACTAGAGGCCTTTCTGCATCTTTAGAGGGTTGGCTTAGCTCTGATGGCGAGTTATGGCTGCAGACGTCTGAACCACTCAAGTGGCTTCCGTTAAGTAAATCCTTCTGAGGTGAATCGATCGCAAAGCAGAGGAAAGGAATCGTGGGCATTGATTTTCATACTGGAAAGAATTACTGTTCTTGTGAAGATGTTTTTCTTTGTAGTGGAGGTTTGCTTTACGTGATTGCGTGTAGCGATCACAATAGAAGCTTTTTTGATTTCTGATTTTTATCATAACTCTTCACCATGCAGAATGATTATACTTTAAATTTGGTTTCATTTCAATAAAACCGCGGATTTGCAAAAGCTGCAGACCAATATTTGCCAAACTGTTTTTTCAAATGTGAATTTGAAACCATATAAGCTACAAGAACATTTCGACAACGCACATGGCCGGGCCAATGTTGCGGGCCATGAGGGGACAAATCTTTGCAAGAAAGAAGAAAATGTTCAGATTTTCGAGCAACTCTTCCAAACGTAGGTTTTGTGTCTGTAGGTGTTGACAAACTACTACTGATGGCTTCACTTCAAGAGCGGCGTTTCAAGTGGCAAAGTCTAAGAGACCTCATGCTATGGCAGAAGAGTTTATTTTAACATTTGGTATCAGGAATCGCTACAAAAATCTCAGAAATGAAACAAGCATGAAGCCCGAATTAGTGCCACTATCAAATAACGTTTTCCAGAGTCTATTGCTGATTTGAGTTTAGATACTTTTGAACAAATTATCTCACCTCTGACTGCTAGTCCTTTGAAAATCTCTTTCAGGTTAGACAAAGCTAACGGTGTTTTGAACTGCAGCAAACTTAATTGCACTGGTGAGATATGTCCATGATGGTACAATTAAAGAAAACTTCCTTTTCTGTGAAGCAATGAAAAAAGCCATCACAGCAAAAGATATGTTGCAGCTTGTGAAAGACGTCTTTGGAAAACGCGAATTAGAAAATTATCTAAATTATATTTTAATAGAAGTTATGGCTCTGTGTGCAGTATAAGCGCCCTTGCTATGCTGAAAAATAAATCTTGGTTTACTGCACTGGTGAAGCAGGAGATTCCAGACTTGCAATAAGGTAGGCCTACGCACTCTTTTTTTATCTTCATGCTTTGGCTTCAAAAACCTTTCCAGCGATATTGTAAAACGTGCTTGGTATTCTTGATGTGACAATCAATTAAAATGAGTGTCTTGCTCTAACGCCGGAAGCCCGGTGAGGACATTTTTGACCGTTGTTGAATTTGGCTGCTTCGTATTTGTTGGTACTAGTTACTTCTTCATACTCCGTGCCTTTTCTTAACCTATGAAAAAGTTACGGTAGCGTATGGAATTTTTTTATTTGAGTTTTTGGACGATTTCACACATCTACGTAAAATCGCTAAGCGGTCAAATATGACCTGCACTTGATGTAGAAATCATATTTATTTAAGGAACCCTTACATCCCGTTTTTGTCACATTTAAACTAACGTCGGGTGTGCATGACCAGTTTTCAAAAATAAGAAAATATCATTCCTTCAACTGCAGTTTATCACAAAAACTACACTGAATATATAAGCCTCACTGAGCAGTTTGAGCACTAACAAAGTTACTTTACTCAAATATCATGCGATTTTTGATGAAACGTAAGTAGGCTAAATATAGCGAAGGTGTGATATATGCCTGAGCTGAATCACTCATAAAAAAATAATGGGCGTGAACAACGTCTACTTTTGAATACTGCTAACAAGACAGTAGAAGCATGCGCTGAGTGAGTTTAAGCCACCTGGCGCTCTACCTCCATTAGTTACATCGTGGGTACAGTGTGCCCATTGCCACCTCACACTAACCATAACGTCGGGTCGGCGTGACTCGAACTCGTGACGAACTCGCTCCCTTGCAAAATCTAGAAGAGCGAGGATGACCGCAAGCGCACCTATTTACAGGTCACACAAAAAAATGAAGCCACTGAAGAGTTGAAACCGCCAGATTCACTGACAAACCCCAAATGTTTCTTTAGATAGGACACATTGCATTACGTTTGCAGCTTGCGTTGCTTTAAATCTCGCACCTGAACTTCGCAATTCAGTGCAGAAATGCTGGTTATTTTAAGTAAGACGTAACCACTGCAGCTTATTACATATAAGAACGTATGCATACTTCGTGTCTTTGATTCTCAAAGCAGTAGGCTTTATTGTGATAATGCTACAAGGCGGTTCGTGTTTTCGACGTTACTTTCGGGCAAGAAGGCCTAACTGACCAGTTCCTTTCCATGCGCTTTTTCTATGACAGCGTTTTTCTCTTTACAATACAGTGCTCGTCTCCAAGCGAGCACTTCGCTTTC
>Ga0210059_1014135_pt1 | contig 11840 bp, 6 predicted proteins | sample Ectturendosymbi2_FD_188042 | JGI IMG/M metagenome (GOLD analysis project Ga0210059, IMG submission 188042) | Ecteinascidia turbinata endosymbiont from Florida, USA - Sample 2 (SPAdes) (version 2) | ecosystem: Host-associated > Tunicates > Ascidians > Unclassified | place: Key West, Florida... | reverse complement strand
ACTCCATTTCATCTCTCCGCCCTGGAAGCGACTTTCATCAAATCTCTGAATCCTCTTCTCTGCAAACAAAAAGAATTCGTTTACTCCTTGAAGATCTCCTAAACCTCTTAAACTTTCCATTGGTTAACTGTTCCAACGTTCCGACGAGGTCCAAATTACAACTTCAACCAATGACAACTCGCCTTTTCTTATCTCCTAAACCCTTCTTACAAAGTCTTTACAAAGTGCTCCCAAATCCAACCGCTATTAAAATACACCACAGAACTATGTTATAGAATAACCACACACCAAACCACCTTCTTTCACGAGACATTTCGACACAAATTTCACATGCCACGCCCATGCCACACCCACCGACTCACTGTGACAAAGACCTCATACCATTTTTAAACTCTGTATTATCACATACAATTTGGAAAACAAGAAACAAAACGACCACACAGGAGATCCCAGACATTTCGAACTATCTAATAAAATCCTTTGAAACCTCACTAAAAATTAGAAGTAGGATACATTCGCAAAGACACAAAAAACCCTTCGAAAAATTATTGCACAGCATAGTGGAAAACCTGTGAATCACCCTAGTGAGCCGTATCTGCGCCTCGTAGCGACGCGCAGAATTGCCCAATGTTTACGATTTTGTTTTGTCTTTTTCCACCATTTATATTATTGATCATATGTACTCAAAGCTTATAAATTTGTTTTGTCAATATCTACTATGCCGTTCATTTTTGTGTGTTGGTTCTGATGCTTACGAACTTGTTTTTCACCGTTTATCTAGAGCTGCAATCACCTGCGCCTGGAAGTTGCGGTGCAAGCTCCAGGTTCAGAGAATGTACGCAATTCTGTAAATCACTTGCGTCCGGGGCGCGCCACACACGCCCCGAGCACAAAAGCCTTCGCGAAGCTGCCTCACGTTATTTTTCCCCCACCACGCAATTTCCGACACAAAAACAAATAATTAAATAACACAAAAAAAAATTCCCACCTATTTTCGGCCTTGCCCCTTCCCTCTTCAAGAGGGGAGGATGCGCTGGAGAGGGTAGGTGGACAAAACACCTACTTCACGCCATCTCCAAGTTCTGCACCACCAAACGTCTTTTCAAGTGTTTGCGTTTAAGTTTGTGTTTATGTTTTGGGTTTGGGTTGAAGTTTTGGGTTCAGGGTTTAGGTTTATGATTTGGGATTAGGTTTTGTGTTTAGGTTTTGGGTTCAGGTTTTGGGTTCAGGTTTTGGGTTCAGATTTCAAGTCTATGTTTTGAGTTCATCTTTTGGGTTTGGGTTTAGGTTTTAGGCTTGTGTTTTGGGTTTAGGTTTTGGGTTTAGGCTTTGGGTTTAGATTTTGGTTTTATGTTTTGAGTTTATGTTTTGAGTTTATGTTTTGAGTTTATGTTTTGAGTTTATGTTTTGAGTTTATCTTTTGAGTTTATGTTTTGAGTTTATGTTTTGGGTTTTTGTTTTGGGTTTAGGTTTTGGGTTTAGGTTTTGGGTTTAGGTTTTGGGTTTAGGTTTTGGGTTCAGGTTTTGGGTTCAGGTTTTGGGTTCAGGTTTTGGGTTCAGATTTCAAGTGTATGTTTTGAGTTCATCTTTTGGGTTTGGGTTTAGGTTTTAGGCTTGTGTTTTGGGTTTAGGTTTTGGGTTTAGGCTTTGGGTTTAGATTTTGGTTTTATGTTTTGAGTTTATGTTTTGAGTTAATGTTTTGGGTTTTTGTTTTGGGTTTAGGTTTTGGGTTTAGGTTTTGGGTTTAGGTTTTGGGTTTTGGGTTTAGGTTTTGGGTTTAGGTTTTGGGTTTAGGTTTTGGGTTTAGGTTTTGGGTTTAGGTTTTGGGTTTAGGTTTTGGGTTTAGGTTTTGGGTTTAGGTTTTGGGTTTAGGCCTTGGGTTTAAATTTGGGTTGCTTTTACCTCATGAGGTGAAATAAAAATACATGGTTTTATATGGGCGGACAGGACTGGATTGGACTCATGACTTTCAAAATTTTTGCGAATCAGGACTGGAACAGATTCAATTTTTTCGGATCAGGATTGGACCTGGACTGAAAAATTTCACAGCCCGCTCATTTCTCTGCAATTTAGCAGAGATGAGCGTTGGACTGGACTTGGATTGGACCCGCACTATAACGAATTTTGTTGGATTTGGATTGGATCCGGACTGTAAATCACTTCAAAAGTTTAGGATAAAGACCGGATCTGGACTGAGTTAATGGGACAGAATTGCGACAATTTTGTTTTTTGAAAGTTGTATTTTGTTAATTGTTTGAACTTCATTTGGACTTGGATTCACATTTGAAAAATTTTTTGGACTTTGCTTGGACTGAATTTTTATATTTCAGGTCTGGATCTGGATGGTAAAAAGTGACAGTCCACTCATCTCTGCAATTTACCTCTCACCTTTTGCAAAAACCGTCGTGCTCCATTCATTTTTTTTCACTGGGAAAACCATATTTTTGTGTAAACATTTTTTAGTTAGGTCTGGAACAATGATGTAGTCGAGACCGTAACTTCCGAGATCGAGACCTGGTTAAAACTTTGAGACCGAGACTTCATCAAAAATCCCGAGACTTGTAATTTGAGTCTGAGACTCGAGACATCAAAATTTGTGCATTTTGCCGAAATTTTTGAAAAACACATCGTCATCACTTGTAAATTGAATTTTTCTCAAATTTCCGGGATTTTTCTGACCTGTTTTGGTTGTTTCTTACCTGGAAATACAACAAACAAAAATTATTGAATTGTAGAAATTTTACTATACCATTCTTTGCAATATTCAAAATCTCGAGACCTGTAGCCTTCGAGACCGAGATGAGGCCTGAAACCTTCGAGACCGAGACTCGCAAATATGGGCCTCGAGACTCGTCTAGGGACCGCGACCAAGTCTCGAGGCTCCATCACTGGTCTGGAATATGTCTTTTTTTGCATAATTTGCGTGTTTTTGGTAATAAGTGCATGTTGAGATGCTGTACATCCCAGCATGAACATTGAACACTCCAAAGATAAAATTCTGTATAAAAATATTATGCGAAACGATTTTCAATGTCATTGCTACGTTATTGCATGGAAAAGGAAAAGATATTAAGCGCATGTGAATCTTAAATGTACTCGCAAGTATTTATAATAAAAATTGTGTATAATACTAATCTAATAATGCAAAACTTTCTAATGACGACAAATGTGTAAGCTACATTGCATGAAGTATGTGTGTATGCATATAATTCTATGTAGGCCAATGTGCCAATTGTATGTGCAATCCAGTGCAAACAATACTGTATAGCTTTCTCGCCGAGATAGCAACATCCCGGCCAGAAGCCGATATCGGAAATGTGACAATACAAAAATAGCGACTGGCCTCTAGCGGCCACAAGGATGAACCCGGCGAGTGAAGGTGCTGCTACCGAACGTCTGGAGCTGAAGCGTATGTAAGAAACTCCACGAGACATGAAATCATGAAGAGAGACCAGAAAAGTTTAGAAGCGGAGACTGATTTACATTTCCAGGCATGAACAGCGCAATGTTGTCTGGACGAAATCCAGTCATGGTTGCTCACCTTGTGCCTTGGACGATTTATAAAATAGCTGAAAGCTGTATTTAGTGTTGCCAATACAAAAACAAAAACACAATTGAAATTGACTTGTCAAGTATTTCATTTTGCGTATTAGATTCAGAAATATTTTACTATTTAGAATGGTGTTAAAGCGCTTGAAATTACACCAAATTACAAGAATTTTTCGGTGGTGTGGTACGAAATTTTTCCTACACACAAGCATGGAAAATTACACCATATTTGTAAAAGTAGATGTAGTATTACACCATCTGGCAACACTGTTCGACAACACCAAAGCAGTAAGCAAGCCCGAGCAGGGTGACCAGACTGTGCACGGTGTATTCTGCCAAATGTTTACGCAATTTTCTCAATTCACTGTCAAATTAAGAATAATACATTACAAATAATATTGCCAAAATTCATTCTGCAAATTTTTTTTCATAAAATGATTTACTTTAACAATGGACCCAATACTAATTGTGTTCCTTAAACATGTTTAGGCAAAATTCGAAATTTAAATGTGGGGGGGGGCAGGCAACCCAGAAGAAAAAGTGGGAGGCCTAGGCCCATGCGCCCCCCCCAGGTTCCGCCACCTGTGCATGTCCTTGTTTCAACTTTGCAGAAGCACCGATCAAAAACGTCAGAACTGATACGATTTGGCAACCTGCGCTTCAGAGACATTTTGGGGTGACCATGTACGGCGGTTCATATCTGGGGAAATTTGTTGAAACAGAAAGTTGCATCATATAAATGCGATCTTTTTGCTTTTTGCTACCGTGACACTACACAACAACCTTTTTTTGTAATAGACTCTCTGACCATCTTCACTGCACAAATCGTCCAATTGCATATGTATTGAGGAAAGATATGTCTGCACTCTCTCGCGGATCAAAACGTGCACCGTTTAGAAAAAATGTTCTCAACGAAATATCACAAAAAAGCAACTTGAAACATACTACTTGACTGAAGTTTTGCGATGGGAGCTTTACAACAGTTACACCTATTAACTGTTCCGTGATCTAGTGGACAACAGCGCTTTGTTTGATCTAAGACTGTTACCCTCACGATTATGACAATAAGCACCTCGCAACCAATCGTCGCGTCAGCGCATTATACGGTAATTGCAAAGGTGTTAGATTGCGACGATTACTCAGTAACAAACTCATTAAAGTGGCTCTGGTTTCTGCCACTCTGACAATGTGTGCTTTTTGAAAAAAGTCAGCTACGAAAAGTTACAAAAGTTTTATGGAAAGTTTCAGAGGAAGTTTACGAAACTTGCTAGCGGATTGTTCTACTTTTGGTTTTTATTGCGTAACAATAACACGGCAATAAATCTTCAAACGTTCACTTCAAGTTACAGTAGTATAGGCGTTTTTCCCCATGTGACCATGCAGGCAGGGGCGTAACGAGGTTAGATAGTGCCCGGGACAAGAAGCCAATTTGGCGCCCCAATGTTCGAACCTGAGGTCTTTTGGAAGCAAATACTGTGTTGAAGAAGGTAGTTGTGACATTGTTGGGACTCTTCGGAGCCCCCTGCCGTGTTTCGGCACCCAAGGAATTGTACCCCCCTTACCCACCTCGTTACGGCCCTGCATGCAGGGCTCCCACTGGTTTTTTTTTTCTACCCAGATCTGCTTTTTTAGCCGACCTGGGTGTCTACTGTCGGTTTGATTGTGAAAAATGGCGTTAAATCTGTTTTTTTTGTTTGAAGTGATAAATTCATCAGAAACTTCAATGTGTTCAGCAATATGAAGTTAACTTTATAAGCTATTACTATTACAGTGTTTGCATGCGCACATCAGGTGAACGTGTTCAATCGTGTTCAAGCAGAAACGTGTTCGATCGGTTTCATATCCTCATACAAGATCATTGTCGGGGTTATACATATTATGTTATTGTCTCTAATGCCAGTTGAAGAAACTGGTGAAACAGGGATTAGAACTGATAATTGTCGATGTTTCCCAATGCATACAAAATAAAAAACAAATTTCACTTGGAGGAAGAAGGCATTGGGATTATATTTTTGTGGGATTTTAGATCCCGCTGCAGTTCAAGATTGCACAAAATTTCCTAGTTTAATAACAAATATATTCCTGCAATTAGTGAGAGATGTCATCAACGGAGGATGTTATCAACGTTATGAAAAACGTCTTGAGCAACAAAAAGGTCGTCCAAATGTTAATGTTTGCGCTGCAGAAGAAACTTTGGAAGAGGAGCTATTATTAAATCAGTATTCGATTGTCGTTTCAATTCAAATAAGTACACTCACATGTTTTTGTTCGTAACACAAGCTTTCTAGGTTTTTATTGTACAAATATGCATAGGTGCAGGATCAGGCAAAATTTTGGGGGTGCCAAGGATTTTTGCCCGAATTTCCGAAAACTTGCCCGATAATTTTTTGTACGCCTTTTGCCCACATATTTTCTCCCACAAAGAACATGAAGATCTGTTTTTGGTGTGATCCCCAAAAAGGTCTTAATTGTGTTTTACTGCAAGCGTTAGGCGCCATTTTTTGAAGTCAAACAACGCTGGGCGTCATTTTTGCCTGGATTTTCAGGGATTTTACCCAGATTTTCAGATGTTTTGCCCAAATTTTCAGGGATTTTGCCCAAATTTTCAACAAACTAAAACTCTTGGGGGTGCGCTTGCACCCCTGCACCTCCGCCTCCAGCAACACTGCAAATACGTTTTTTTGGTGTGCAATCTGCTTTTATTTGAAATCATTGAATGGAAGCCAATACTGTAAAGCGTGGTGCTGTTTGGTTCAGTTTCCTTAAACTGTAGACTAAACGCAGTCATCAAGAAGCTCTACAATTCTGACGCGTGGTGAACAGCCTAAAAACGTGAAAACCAGTGAAGCAGTGCTTTGATATTCAACCGCGAGGCCCCGGGCATTTGTCCTGTTTTTCCAATGGTTGGTTTGGCCCTGCATCTACTCTTTATGGATGATCTGAAACTGTACGCCAAGAACGAAAACGACCTGACAGCGTTGACTGTGACAGTTCGAACTTCACAACAGATATCTGCATGGAGTTTGTACTAGAAAGATGTGCAAGGTAAATCATCCAACGTGGAAACATCAAGATAACGGACGGATTAAATCTAAACATAGGAAAAAGCAAGGGCGCCGACATCGAAACAGGTTACAAATATCTGGGCATGCTACAAAACATGGAGAACAGAGTAAGGTCAGAAGCAAAGTAAAAGCAACATACAGAAAAAGGTTAAGGGAGATTCTCACATCATGCCTCAACGCCAAAAGATACAGGCCATCAACACATACGCAATGCCAGTAATTACCTACACAGCAGTAATAATAGACTGGAACAAGAAAGAGATACAGGATCTAGACAGAATGTCAAGGAAGTCAATGAACATGTGCGGAGGACTTCACCCAAGACCAGACATTCACAGGTTGTACCTTCCAAGAAAATAATGCGGCAGAGGATTGAGAGAAGTTGCAGCAACAGTCAGATTCCAATGTGCAAGATTACAGGAAAACATCAGCAAAGCAAAAGAAAAAGATCCTTTGATAAGAAGCAGTCTGGAAACACCAAGCAATTACAGGATTCAAAAATAAAAAGGAAGAAATGGAAGAATGGGAAATAGAGAACACAGCAAAACGGACCAGGAAGAAGCTATATGGATAGTACAAACGGCAAGTTTCTGAGATCACATCAATGGAGAACGCCTACAGATGGATGCGAGAAAGCACAGGACTCAAGATAGAAACAGAAGCACTCATAACAGCAGCACAAGATCAAGCACTGGACACCAAATGTCACAAAGCGAAGATACTCCACACGACAAATGATCCAAAATGCAGGATGTGCAGAAAGAAGGATGAGACAGTAGCCCACATAGTGAGTGCGTGCTCCAAGATAGCAGGACGCTTGTGCAAGACAAGACATAACAACGTAGCAGCAGCAATCCACCACAGCATATGTCAGCACTACGAGATCAAGACGACAGTAACATCTGGCTCCACAACCCCAACCCAGTAGCAGAGAACAACAAGGTCAAGGTAGGCTACTGTGGGACTTCGAGATCAGAACGGACAGACAGATACAAACTCGCAGACCTGACATAGTAGTAATAGACAAGCAGACGAAATAAGGACTCTGATATATGTAGCAATACCAAATGACACGCACATAGTAGATAAGGAAAGGGAGAAGATAGAAAAGTACCACGACCTGAGGTTAGAAATACAGAGAATGTGGAAAATCAAAGCCAGGGTAATACCAATAGTAATAGGAGTTCTCGGAGCAAACAACAACAATCTGGAGAAACACATCATGGAGATCCCCGGTAAACGCAAGATCCCCCAACTGGCAATGACAGCAATACTTGGAAGTGCACACATCCTACGAAAAGTGCTCGATCTCCCAGGGTCTGGGTAAAGACTCCGAGGTCAGAGAAAAACACCTACCTCAACACAAGAGTTGAGTGAATAACAAGAGACAATAATAACGTTTTATTTCAGACACATGGTCCATACCATAGGCACAGTCAAACAACGCAGGAGAACAAAAATGGTTAGCCATAACGCATTACAGAATAGGTGTTTGCACAAAACCACACTGTTAGGAGCAAAACATTTTAAGAGCACCCAACTGTAGCGTCATACACCCATAATAATACAAGGGATCCAGTAGATTGAAAGAAATGAAGCCATTCTAACATCAAAACTTTGAGATAAACAGCTAACCGATCAACAGAAATGAGTGCATGATAATTCAGGTGGGGGGGGGGCACATTGTCGCACAAAGGCATGCAAACTGTTCCGATCAAGGTTTCAAATGCTTTGCAACACATATATCATGAGATCGCCAGCCAAATTATTTTCCTAAATTTTGAAGCAGTGCACTGAAGGATTTCCTTGTTATGCAAAAACAATACTGATGAAACGCGTACAATGGTACAGCGCATCAACAACTATATCAGTTGGTCACTGTCATACAGCAGCGTTATGCCATTGCTGCTGCTGTATGACGGTGACGGCTATTGTGCCACTATGGTTTCATTTATTCTAGTGTTCACTGACAATTGGTTTCCTAATTGTGCAATGGCTCTTTTTATTGCTTCTATTTATTAGCTGAGTCATATGAAACAATAAATAAATCAAAAAAATCCTAAGTCACATCGTTGCACTATTCAAAGTCTCAAGGCAATAGGCTTGTGACCAGTGGTAGATCGTGATTGTGATTCGTCGGGGTGCTGCAACTCCTCCCAACAAATGTTTCGTTAGGAATAAAAAGAACCACGTTTTCCACGGTGGCGCGGACTGTTGTGACATATGACATTTCTCTTTCTGAGATCCAATCGTGAGACGTCTATGTATTGCTAAGTTACAGTGACATGCTATGAGGTGAATGACTGGTGAGGCACTGGTATCTTTAAAGTTATACGCACATATTAACCTGACGAAAGTAACAGCATTCAGTTCGTTGTTTGCTCATCCACTGCAGTCCGCCCTTGTCTCACATGCATATCATTCCTTTCAGTCATTCTATGAAAAAAACAAACATTTGTTTCGCACTACGCTGGTGGTCTTAAAATAACGTTACACTTTACCAACTGCAACTGTCCCAGTCGCATTGAATCAATATATCGAGAAGAGAAACAACCATAGGTCATCATATCACACATTCCTACTCGGAAAATGGGTGCATTATCACTGTTGCAACCTCTCCGGTGGCGTTGCATTGGTTGTCTGATTCACCACGGACGGGATGTGCGTGAAGAATAACATCATTATATATGTAGCGCGAGCAAGCAATAGCAAGAGAGATTGCGAGCATGATCTCTATTGTTGCTTGATGCCACGGTGCGAAGCTTTGCGCGCATGCCGCTCAGGATTTCCGGTCGCATCAAAATGGTGCTGTGACCAGGTTGTGAAGGTCGTGCCGAGTTCAGCCTTCACACAAAGAACGTGCGATCGGTGTGGTTCGTTGTAAAATCACTCAGGACAAGCAATTGCTTTTCCTGGAAATAATTAACACAGTTATATGACATCACTGACAAATAGAACGACGCTGCGATCGATTACCATTTGCGTGGAATAATTTTCAAAGATTAAGTGCAAGTAGTCATAGTTTAAGATTTGCTAAAAGATTGGGATTTACTACATGCTTTACAATTAAATCTTATGGGGCAGTATTTAAGTCAGACGTAAATTTGGTGTTACTGGTCTTTTCCAGAAGCCGACTTGACATTTGAACCTAAGCACGAATTTTAGCTTGACTTTTAAAACTGGTTTCAATTCTGACGCAATTCACAACTGTAGGCCTACTCCAAAATGATATTCTCAGGTATTCCTGATTTGAGGCTGAGAAAACGTCAAGTCAAGCATGTTCTCAAAGCGCGTTCTGGAATAGCCTACAGCTCATTCACGTCACGTTCTACCAATCAATCCAAAATAACCTTGCATTGCAAATCTAGACCAACGCCACATGCACCATCATCTCAGGGAGAATTTTCAGCCTCTTGTAGTTCTAAAGTCAGCACACACATAAAAATCACCATCCACCAATGAAGTACAAAGTGTCTATAAAGGGGGTCTCAAACACGCGGCCCACGTTTTGTGAGGCCCGCGATGCTTTTTGGGAATTTTCAAATAATTAACATTCGCATTAGTTTTTCACCGGTGTTTGAAAGTGCTCGGCTAGCGCGTGAATAAGTGTCGTGTTAATTGCGATTTGTTGACTTAATATGGTGCTTTGATGGCGCTTTATTATAACTGCAGTGGTCTTGTAGCGCCACGACTGAGTTCATACAATATCTAGCATCATTTCACTCGGTTTGTTTTGTGTTCTGGTTGTGTTCCCTGCAGCACATCTGCACACTGTACGCCTGGTAAGAACGCTACAGTACCAATTAACATGGCCTTTGTAAGATCCGGCCGAGAATTGAATTCCAGACCTTCCAGCACCGAAGCGGACGCACTTACCACTAGGCCACGGGCTGGTGTTAACTGCAAATGACTACCGAACACGAAGGCAACAGCCGCGACACAAGACGTATGCGCTGAAGGCATTCCAACTGTACGCGTAAACAATCAACAGAACGACAAGGTAGTCATCATGAACACTTGACACAACAATAAGTTCCTTTAGGAACGTTGAGACGGCGGCTGGAAATTATTTGCCTATAATTATAGCCTACTGATAACAAAAATATCTCACGCAAACAGGCACGAGGCCATGTCTAGTTTATTCTTATATTTTAACTTTACTTTTCCGCTGTATAGACCAAACATACATACCAAATGTAATCACTTTACGTAAGCCTCAATACCACTTTAAAACAATGTCTCATACCACGGTGCATTGTAAAGCCTTATAGGCAAATCATTTCCAGCCGCCGTCTCCACGTTCGTAAAGGAACTTGTTGTGTAAAGTGTTCATCATGACTGCCTTATCGTTCTCTTGATTATATTTACGCGTGCGGTGTGAATGGCTTCGACGCATACTTCTCGTTTCGCGCCTGTTGGCTTCGTGTTCGGTGGCCATTCGCAGTTATTAACACGACACTCATTCACCCGCTAGCCGAGCACTTTCAAACACCAGTGGAAAAACTAAAGTAAATGTTAATTATTTGAAAATTCTCAAAAAGCATCGCAGGCCACACAAAACGTCCTCGCAGGCAACATGCGGCCTGCAGGCCGCGTGTTTGAGACCCTGGCCTACGGCATCTTAAATCGTGACGTCCATCTGTACCCGCCACACAGCAACTCATCACTTCATCTGACGACAACAACAGAAGTGCGACGCTCTGGGCGGATCACCGATAGAATGGGGAGTGGTTGGAGAGTACTACGAGACTCCGTGCTTTCATCCCCTACATGGGCACCTACCTTCCCGGAATGGCCCTGCCAAGAAAGGCGTGGGTCCGGCTTAACCGCCTCCGCACCGGTGTCGGACGTTTCCGTTCCTGCTTGCACAAATGGTGTATGGCGCCATTTGCAGCTTGTTAGTGTGACGCAGAAGAACAGAGCGCTGACCATGTTGTCTTTCACTGTCCAGTTCATCGACCTCCTTATGGAATGCATGGTCTGACGGTCCTGTATGACGAAACAATCGAATGGATGCTCAACACCTTGCCCGAGATCTAGTGCGGTCTAACAGTGAATTGGAAGAACTGCTCTTATGACGAAGAAAAAGAAGTTAGATTCAGGGGCGCAGCCAGGATTTTTCTAAGGGGGGGGCTGAAGTTATGGAAGCAAAAGCCTTGTAAAGGAAAAATTGCTTGTGATTAGAATAGTCAAGAAAAGCACTTAATTTGTGGAAAAACAATTGAC
>Ga0210059_1014132_pt1 | contig 11842 bp, 11 predicted proteins | sample Ectturendosymbi2_FD_188042 | JGI IMG/M metagenome (GOLD analysis project Ga0210059, IMG submission 188042) | Ecteinascidia turbinata endosymbiont from Florida, USA - Sample 2 (SPAdes) (version 2) | ecosystem: Host-associated > Tunicates > Ascidians > Unclassified | place: Key West, Florida... | reverse complement strand
TGGGTCGCGGACGTTGTCATCTTCGCGCTTTGCCTTGCGAGAAAACAGTTAAAATAGGCATGAAACTTAAGTTGATCAGAAAATGACGTTGTCGTCGTGTCACTTAACAGAACCCGTTGACGCTGAACGTTGTCGCTTATCTAATGCCCCGCCCACATCTTGTCGCACATCTTCCATCGTTGTACTGTACATTGTGTGATGTAAACAATGCAATCTCATGCCAGTTGTGTCTTTTATTCACGTTTCATCGCGTTACGTGCATTCGCTTGCTCCATACCCTTTCCCTAAGACAAAAACCTAACGAGTTCGAACCTACGAATGCTATTACGTTTGATTTAACGCTCAGAGAACGAACCATAAGTCTCCCAAGCTTGCGTTTCCTGTCTATTGTATTACGTTAAGCGTGGCTCAGACAAATTCTGTCATCGCGTAACTCTGTCTTGTAACAACCGCCATGAAAAGTCCGCTCTAAGCTCGCATTTGTTCAATCCTGGGTGTCAATATGCGCCAATTGAAATGAAACCTGCTGAGGCAGGTCTCCGGCTTAGTCAGGCTTGGTTTGGTTAATAAACCTTGTCACAAATTGTTGCGCCAAACGGAAGCTGCCTCCATTACACAACCCTTGCACTTTTCGCAACACGTTTTCGCAACACGCTCAAACCTCCATTACTTCAACCCGCCATGCACTTTTTGTGCGATGCGGGGTAAATATTCATAAACTGTGTTATGGCATTCCGGGAACTTTTACACCGGGGCAACTAAGCTATTTAAAGGGTCGTGCGCCCACAAGGCTGCAAAGTAAACAAGTATGTCGAGAAGAAACAATCGCGTGTAGCGAAACACCATTTGTTACAACACCATACGACTACAAATTGGCATCAGTTTACATAAAACAAAGCGCGTTCACTGAATGCAGCTGAGAAGAAAAGTTAACCGCCAAAATGGAAAGTCGGAAACGGCTCTCTTTTACTTTTAATGCTTCAGCTGTGACTTACCTTTTCGGCTAAGTTATGCAAACTCCTTATATTTCATGTTTCAAAGCGAGTGGACCAACGAACAATTTAATATTAGCGGTCATCTAGTAAAGCAGGCTTTGCAGCAGACTGTGGTTTCACAACGCATGCACTGCAGTTCGCAAAATTTCGGTGACTATTCTGACGCATCCATCGCACAAAAATAACTCGCAACAATGATGATGCATCACGAGACGCAAGCACGCTACCTGTGGCCTTTCAAGCCCATCATTTTCGCGTTTTTCGCTTCCTCCAAAAACGCTTTTTCGAGCTGTTCGCTTCCAGCAGGGCCGTGTATCCGGAACGTGGCGTTCAAACGACTGCGGAAGCCTTGCTCGACCAGGCACCTGCAGCAGTCGATGCAATCATATCACTTACACAGAAGGTTCGACATCAAACAGGCACGTTAGCTTTGTTGCCATACAGTCACCTGTAAAACCCGTTGGAGTCTTCGATCGCTTGGTAGAGAAGTTGCGATTTGGCTGCACTCTTTTTCGCCATGGCCAGTACTCCGCCCATTTCTTCGATCCATTTCAGGACCAATCCCATCAGATAAATGCTGCAGAAAGAGAAGTCGCATGGCTCTTGTGATAACTGACACTGGTAGTTCCTTCGCTTGCCAGCAAACGGCGTTTTAACACAGTTAACAGCTACATGGCCTGGTGGCACCAATTAAACTTTAGTCTTTTTGAAAGAAAACTCCGTGCAGTGACTTGAGCAACGGCGGAAAACGGCTTAGCTGGACGTAAATGCAAATATATTCTCAGCGGATGACGCTTTTATCAAAATTTTGTTGGGCTGTCCAGAGCTCACCAACTTTTTTGGAACTGAGAGCTACTGCATGGATACCCATTAATGCGAAGAGCTACCAGTTTGATACAAACCTTCAAAATAAAAAAATTGCTAATTTACCTTTAATTGAGCTATTATAAATGATATTCACTATGTGAAGACACTGACCATGTTAATGCTATTTCAAAACAGGGCACTGGGCGATGCACGCGGTACTTGAAGGCGACATGTTGCACGCGTGCAGCAAGTTGGCGAACCCTGGGCTACATGAATGTGACGCACGAGAAGTCGAACGAGTATGTTTCGGTTGTACATCTGCAAAGTGGATCATCTAACTTGGGACAAATTTAGTGGGTGCGCGCGTGACCGAAGAGATGCTCAAGCTTATGGTTTACACGTGGCCACCTGTAAGTCAAAATGTCTCTAAAAACACTGAAAAATAATTTAAGTGATGTACATTCCTCAGAGGTTGTAAAGATTGACACTGTCATGTGGTTTCAAAGCATTCCACGCGACCACAGATATCAGTTGTTTGGAAAGATCTTTTCAAAGGGAGAGTTATGGCATGGAAAGCAAGCTTGGCTTAACTTGGAAATACGATAAAGCACTACTTTAAGTACGTTTGTACCCTGCACAAAACGTACTTAAAGAAAATTAAGAGACTTTTAAGGGTACTGAAGACTCCTTGGCCCACACTCTCTGGTCTATACACGTGACGATCTCTGCTTACAGTAAAGGCGGTTGGGAACTAAAGCACAGCGAATGATTTTGAAGAGGCCGAAAATTTTAAACAGTACCTGTAGCAAGGAGGGGTGTTGTAGAGCGAGTTCATTGACGCCTGCGTCTTGTAATCCAGCACTGCAGGACACTCTTTCTTGGCGACACCGATCAGGTCGTCTCTCACAATGACCAGGGTGACGCCAGCGCAGCCAATGTTCTTCTGCGCACCTGCTATGATTGCGCCGAACTGAAAAAAACAGGCAAGTCACGCGTCGCTGCTTTTTCGCGATCACCGGCCAATGGGATGGCAAAAAAACACGACGATTGCTCGGCAAACACGAATCATCCAATCCACTTAATAAAGAAACGGTTTGCTTGCAACTCAAACAAATCCACGTATTTGCAACGGTAAAGATAAGCAAGTCAGCGCATTGGCGCGAACGCAGCGTCATTTTTCGTTGCGTAAACCACACGCTTCAGCAACCTTTGGCACAGTTAACAACGTGCTCCGAGCAACAACTGGGAAAATATTCCAAAAACCGCCCTTTTGCAGGCCACGGGTAGCTGATTGGCTGACAAGGCTGGCTGAGAGTCTTCAAGTCAGTTCTGAAGAGCCCCTCAAATATACGTGGAAGCAAGTTGGCTTAATAGATCAGCACGCCTGACTTACGAACACTGCCCCGAAACAAAGCAGTTTGGTAGCTGTTGAAGCCGGTTAAAGTGCTAGAAATTCACTTGAATCAGCTCAACTACAAAAACGTGAGACCTAAAGTGTGTCGACTCAAACGGAAAACCCCATCTGGAATTTCATTCCATGAGGCAATGACGACCTGAAATATTTCTAAACAGAAAAAGCGACGCACCTTTGATATATCTAAAGGCCTTGAAAGAATGTTTGACGACATGTCGGCAATCAAAGGTACGTTGCCGGTATCAGGAACAAAAGGAAACTCCACACCGTTGGCTGTTTCGTTGTCACAGTAATAAACGTATGACGCGTCGGGGTCTAAACTCCATTCCGAATCGTCGGGCACGCCTAGAATCAAAGGAAACCATGACGTCAGCCTATCCAGAATCAAATAAAAGTCGCTATAGCCATGTCTTAGCGATGCCTGAAAGTCTGAAACATATCCAGTCTCCAAGACTTCTACCCTGTACAAAACGTACTTATACTTTGGAAGTCGGAAACCCTAAACAATTTATGCGGGACGGAGCTATCTCACTTGTTAAGGTATATGACATGTTGTAAAACACTTACGGAGGCCAGACAAATAATTTAATCTTAAAACAGCAATGGTGTTTGAAGAAAATTAAGGACGTATACTATTTGAAACCAATGAATGATTAAAAAAACAGCACCAACAATAAGAGTGAAGCTGAAAAGTCTAGCAAGAGTCGTAAAATAAATACTGCAATTACAGCATTCTCGCCATTGCGATCCATCATTTGCTTTCCCGATACAGAAGTATGTTTCTAACTTCAAACTATGAATCTTTTGTCTATCTAATCATATTTAGCATCCTTTATCAGTAATTGTGTAATTGTCCCGAGTCACCTCACTCGGTTCTGCTTTTCACTATACCACTATTCTACAGCCTGCGCAATATCTGCATCGTTTTCATTTGGTAATCACGGTTGACAAACGAGTGCATAAAAGCAAAACTGCAACTGCAAAAAAAGTTAACCGTCGACTACGATAACAAAGATTCATGCAAGCACTGGTCTACAGTCGTTTCAGTCTTATTAATAAAAAAATTAAGAAAATAAAATAACTTACTTGAGTATTTGTCCAGTTTTGGATGAACAACTCGCACGTTACCATATTTTTCTGCCTACATTAAATTTATTTTTAGTTATTACGGCAGGATATAACACCTAACAAAAATCGGTTTCACGGCATTTCCTACCTCTTTCACAGCTTTGGCAGACCATGTGCCTGTGACGAAATAGTCAGCGCTGCAATTGGGACGCCTCTCAATCAAGTTAAGTGGAACTGCGCTAAACTGACCAGTTGCACCGCCTTGCAGAAACATGATCTTGTAATTGTCCGGAATATTTCTGAAAATTGCGGAGATGTCTTCATTACTGATGAAAACTAGGGAAACCAAAAGTCAATTTTTCTGGCTTTTAAACAAAATTTCATGTTGATACCATGAACTACTCCCAAGCTACAAAAAAGTCAAAATTTATCATTAGGTCAAAATTTATCGCTAGGCCAAACGTATCTTGTAATACAGTTTTTTTTTTGCATTTCATTGATAGTTTATATAAAACTACAAGAGATATGGAGATGCTTTCGCAAGTTTAGTTGCAATTCTGTAATAATAGTGGGTTTATTGCGACTTCTGGCGTAACGTTGTTTTGTCCGCTACTGGACGATTGAATGTTATGTACGCTATGCGTGGTAAGGCAAGATACGTTGTCTCACAGTACTTGGCTTGATAAATGTTCAATCCATCATGCATATAGTGTTTCAACTTTATGATATTCTCAGGTTTGACTCTACTGTAGTTATTAATGTACTTATCAATATATCTTCCCAAAGTCAAACAACCATTTTTAAAATATCAAATTACTGTATAGTGCATGAATATGCTTCTGAGTTTACCACAACACCTAAATGCTGAATTATTTTGCATTTGCAAACGCAGGAAAATTATAGGTCAAAATAAAGTCAAAGTTTTTAAATTATGAAGACAAAATTTTAAGTTTTTAGGTAAAAAATTGGTTGCCCTAATGATAACCCTTTATACAACAAAGTTGTTATAATATTACAACATAACACCCAGGTTTGTACGGCCACGTTAAAGAAAAAAGCAGTTCTTACAGGACCCTTTTGAGACAATCTTTGGCTTCATTCACAATTTCGAGGAATTCAGCAGAGCGATGACTCATTTCTGATAAAAATATCAACAACTGCATTTGTAAAGTCAACACAAAATAGTTCTGAAAATTCAGACACGTCAACCGCTGAAAAACAAGCTAAAGATTTATGTTAAGTAAAAATGCTTGTTAAAATATGCAGGACGGCTGCAACGCTCAGGACAGGCAGGAACAAGACACTGGCTATTGTTCTGGGTTTGACCGCTCTGACATTATTTCAATTTCTTCATTTTGCTGCAGGTCAGTACTACGGCGTCTTCGCAGAGGAAAAGCACGCTATTGCAAATGTACAAAGGAATCTTTGTGGGATTGAAACACAAGAGAAACTTGATAAACTTGCAGTACTTTCGCGGTCATTATCAAATTTCACAAATTTCAATATATTACGTTCGCTGCCATTGCTGCATAACAACAAATGCTAATAACTAAAATTAAGCGCAGCCATCAGCTGCAGGCCGACTGCCTACGGCGTGCAACAACGTTGGATTCAGTTTCACGTCGATTCAAGAGGAACACAAAGCATGCGGCACAGCTGCAGCAGGGGTGGGACAGCTTTGCAGTGCAACATTGCAAAGCGCGCATGGGAAAATTCGCTATTTTAAGGGGACGCATAGCATATCAGGTAGATATTTAAAACAACTAATAAGATTAAGAGTTTGCGTCTGTCGCGTTTCTTCGAAAACTTGTCATGATCGTGATCCTTTGCAAAAGTGAATTTTTTTTTCAAAGTTTGCCGTCGCTTCGAACTTGTTTTGTTTTGGTCATTTGTCGATCATTGACCGAATTTTGATTTAAATGATCGAATAAAATTAAGTCAACTCGGTCAGAAATGTCCAAAAACGAAAGATGACAGAAAGTTTTTAAGATATTTCGGACCAATGACCAAAACACCTCAGCGAAAAAAAAGCAGCTTCGAACTTTTCACCTCGTGAGTCAATCTTTTCAGCAACTCTCAATTTGAAAGTGCCACTGTAACTTTTATTTCTAAAACTGTTTTATGGCAAATCAGACCAGTGCCGAAGTCTCAGTACTGTGTTGGTGACTCTCGGTCCCGTCTCGAAACCCCTTGTCATGGATCCGTTTGGGGCGGGTGTCAAAATGGGGGATTTCAACATTTTAACGCTTTTTAACACTGTCGTAATGCAAGTGTACTGAAGAATTTCAGGAAATCAGTTGTCGATTGGTAGAGCATAGCACTCTTTCAAGATTTCCCTTGCAAAAAGTTAAGAGCAGAAAAAGTTCAATATTTTCAGAAGCAAAATATTACCAGAAACGTCGGCGTGCCTGCGCTGAAATTCGTAAAGTATGTATTTATTTACCTTGCCTGCGCTGAAATTCGTAAAGTATGTATTTATTTGTGCATAATATACCGCGAAAAGTCAAGAAAATGAGCGCTGTTATTGAAAGTTTTTTTGGATGGGCAGTAGCTCACAATATCCCCATAGACTGCCACTACTAACAATGGCCATATAGGTTTTACATTTTGTTGGAAACGTCATTATAAGCTTAGCTTGGAAAAGTGATTGTTTAAATGTACCGATCAAATGGTTCAACTTCCTCACTGTTGTGTCGATCCCAGGAAAGAGAAAAATAACAAAATATCGAACAAAGTTGGACAAACCGCAATCAACGTCGAGATCGATAGTGCTGATGACCTTATTTTAGTCGTATGTGGAAAATTAGGGAGAAGTTGAATAAAACCTGGTCATGGGCTTGCTTCGACAAATCAAGGTCTTCGTACTAAATCCTAACCCATGAAAACACAGAATAAATAACTTCATTTTTTTCTGAAGCATCAGAATAGGCGGCGGGCGGATTTCAGTTATCCGCCAACAAATTTCGGATATCGCTCTCGTCTCACCTTTTTTCAAAGCCTCGGTCTACAAGTTTGAATCAGTTCTCGGTTTCAGAGGTTAAGGCCTCGACAAATATCAGTGGATCACGTGTGAGTTTTCAGCTCTGACGTCAAGGGAAATCAATTTTCTGTTTATTGTTTATTGAAAAACAGCATCCGTCTTCAATGTTTCGCTTTCACATCACTTAATGGCTGATTTATTGTCAGAAGTTAGCTAATGCAAAGCTTGTTTGTGCATGGGACATCGAAAAAATGTGATAGTAACACGAGGTCTGCAATGCGCTTCTGAGTTGCAAACGAGCCTCATTTCAAAGCCCGAACCAGGCACGAGCCCGACATTTTCGCAGTCCGATTTAGGCCCGTAAACCAAATTTATCGAGTGAGTGTAACTGCGGGTACTGGTGGTGTTGCACCCTCTCCGGTGGCGTTACGTTGAATGTGTGATTCCCCACGAACGGGATGTGCGCGAAGAACAATAATATATATATGTGGTGCGTACAAGCAATAATAGAGTGATCGTGGCGCGTGAACTTTATTGTTGCTTGCTGGCACAGTGCGAAGCTTTGCGCACATACCGCTCGGGCTTTTCCGATCGCAACAGTGGTGTACAGATTGTCGAAATCAAAACACCTGTCATTTCAAAACCTAAAGGGAAATCATAATCCTTGCATGGTCCTAACCTAGCGAAATCGTTTCTTAAAATAAGTCAAGGATCGCGAAGTGATTGATATTTTCGACGCGACTCCATCGGGTGCTGCTTGCCTCATCGCTGTCACCTTCTCCAAAAGCGTATCAAGATTAATCCGAGCAGATAACAAAAGAACGCAGATGGGAACAAACACAATCACGCAACTCACAGCGGCGCGCACAACAAATCTACGTCACAAACGAAAAATATCGTTACTCTGATTAGTAAAAAATGTTTGCATTTATGCCCGAAATCGGTCCGAATCTTTTGACAAATTTAAGCCCGAACCCAGCTAGAACCCAAAAGCCGACTTACATCGCAGGTCCCGTCAAGGGGATTTGATTCAGCAAGGCGATGAAACGCCTGTGCAGTATATTGTGCCAAAAACATCAAGTGCTGTATGATATTTCCTGTCTCCAAAACCTGAGCTAACGACTTATTCTCGGCAGGCCTCATTAAAAACCTTTGACATGCGTGATTTGTACATGCTTAGCGTAGGGCAATGCTTTCACATTACTGAATCCACGCCTTCGCATGCAACTGGTCAGTCCTGTTGAAATTTAGTCAAAATATACCTTTGAACATAATTGCTATCATATCATGTAAACAGAGAACGTAACTGACAGCAAAACGTTCAACTTATTTTCTTCTTCACACAACAAGAGGCTGGAATAAGCAATAAAATTATTACAACCACACTTTAAATTAACAAAGATCGCCATTTATTTGCTAATATTAGGATCACAACAAAGGAAACCGTCTTCTTACCCATAACACTTAATCCCAATTGTCGAAAATTCAAGAGTTCTTTTTGAGCTCTGTGCAAAACCTGCAAAAACACAACAGTGGTATTCCATACAAGTTACAAGCATTGTGAATCAGCAATAAAAAAATTCCCTCTGAAGATATTTACTTGCAGTTTCAAAATTAAACATGAAGATGAGATTGTATCGTTTGATTGCAAAGTTCAGTTTACACGAATCGTTTATCGCAATTAACCTTGAACAAGCGTTCAACTTGAACAAGCAGGATGTGCACGACCTCCTAACATGAGGGCACATCAGGTGTGCCAATTTTGTTTTGATTCACAACATAAGAGTCTCAATAAGTAAAACTGGAAACATGCAAATAAGGTGAATGAAAAGTACTTTTTTCAAAAGCGTAACAACCAACCCAATCAGTTTGCCCACAGAAGAGTTTTAGAAGAGATAAACAACGCATGCAAGGGTAATTCTTTTCATAAAAAAAAACTTGTTTGTTGTTACACTCATCATGCACACTGCATAAATCACATGGTCTCTTCGCTTGCTCAGAATGTAAAACAGTTTATTTCACTGAACTGCCTGCAAAGCTGAGTTATTCAAACTTGACCTCTTTCACTTCCTTGTATTATTGCTTTTTTCATATTTTCTTACTTTACATGGATCATCTTAAAAGTTAGCCAGCAGAAGAATATCAAATTTGAAATGCTAGGTAAGACTTTCAACCAGGATGAAATCAAGCTTCAAATAAATATCTAAATGTTAATAAGGTAGGCTTGGTGAAACAGGTTTGGAACTGTACTAACTTTATTCTAGTTATTTTTTTCCTACTTTTACCTGAAAATGAGCAATTTTTTTCCTACTTTTACCTGAAAATGAGCACCACCAGTTACATTGCAGTAGTGTTTGCAACCAGGACTGTTGAGCCAGAGCCAGAGCAAAATCAATTTTGCATGGCTGGAGCCAGAGCCAAAAACTTTTATATGGTGGAGCCGAAGCCAGAGCCTGAAATTTCGATTCTCTTTCAACAACCCTAGTTTGTGGGATAAGCTAGCTGTACAAATAATAGTGTTTTTCAGTTTTTAATCGACCGAATTATTTGAGCCAGAGCTGGAGCCAAGAACTTTAGATGCCTGGAGCTGGAGCCTGAGCTTAAAATGAGTTCAGGCTCTGCTGTTCTGATTGCAACGCTGTATTATGCATGGTAAAGGCATGCAATAAGACACACAATAAAATTGCGGCATACCCATTGAGGTTTAGGCCACATATTGATAGGTTATGATGAATCAGAATAGTCGTAAGTTTGTAACTGAAACTGATATGTGATTTGTATACATTTATAATGTTGAGTACTTAAGCTGCTGTAATTTCTGCCCTAATTTTCAACTGGGTAGGTCTGAAAGTCATACAGGTCAGGGCATATTGCTTACAACAGCTCAATGACAATTGTCTTATGCAAAAACTTGATGTTGTTCATGGTAACATGAAACATCATTTAAGATCAAGACATACACCAATAAAAACACACCTGCAAATTTTCAGTAAGTTAAGCAGGTACAGATGTACTAAATTGCACTTGGCAAAAGAAAAGATTATGTTATTATAGTACACAGAAAGGCTTCATTTAAAAATATGCTAAAATACATTTTTTCTGTAAGATTTGATCAAACAAAGACTAAGAAAATATATACTATTCACTAATACCCATGTGCAACCAGTACTACATTTAATGTTTACAAAATATGAGTGAAATCAGAAAGGATCCTAGTGTACAAACAGCTAATTTCTGCCACCAAACCAAAGTTTACTCATAGCAACAGGTAATATTTAACATTTGGGGAATATTTAAAGATATATTAGTAAGTGTTAAAATTACACTAACCTTGCATGTTCACTTTTACCTATTGACTTTTGAGTAATTGAAATTACCAAAAAATTAGCTGAATCAGTTCTTAATTGGCATCTGAAAATCAGCTGTTATGCAGTCTGCTAAGATGTCAACTGATCACATTCAATGTATAAAGGCTTTTTGTCTTGACTACCACAACACCAGTCACCAGTGATAAAGTGGGACATCAAAATCTTTGAAGTTACAAATCTAAAAGCTTACTGAAATAGCATGAAAGCCACATGTCAGTTATATCCTTTGTTACCTTATTGATTTTAAATACAACTTACTGCAGGAGGGATCTTAGCTGGTCCAGGGTTGAAATTTAGCACTTCCAAACGGTTTTCATGGGATTCCTTGAGACAAACTGTAGCTTCAATACCATTCTTTGTGACTCCATTGCCAACATATCCTTTAACCAGCTTTGGGCCTACTACACTAGCCATGATAATGCGTTTAATATTTGAATTTTGTTGTTGAAACATGAGCCCTTCAGTAAAAAGGACCAGAAGTTAGTAAAGTTTGCAAAACAAAGCAATTACACTAACAATGCAGAGTCAAGTTTTACTGTCATTTTTACTGGTTAGGAATAACTTAATAAGATAGTGCGCCGGTTTTCGTAGAACTTAGGCTTTTCTGGCTGAAATTATGTTGCCGTGAAAACGTCCAACTTCGAAGCACGCATTGAAATTAAAAGAATTCTCGAATGGTTAGCTAACCAGTTTTACCATATTTGGCTTATATGATTGTTGTGACACCGGCGCACAATCCGCGTGGTGCGGTTCGATCACGCGTTGAACGCATGGCACAAACGTGGCCTTCCTTGTTTCCTCATTGTCTGAGTTTGCGCGACGGGCTGGTGGTCAACTGCCTCAACATCACGCATAAGAGAATGGAAAAGTTTTGGAAATATACATACTAGTGTAGTGGCAAATTACACGTAATATTTGCGACCTGAGAATGCTCAGTCATTACATTTGTTTAAATGGTTGATACCCTGCAAACTGTCGTTACGTAACATTAGATGTGGCTCGACGATGAGTCAGCGTGCCTTATGAACATAAATATTTTATTTTACAGCAAAGCTTCTTCAGAGCTTTTTTTGCAAAGTACGTGCAATAGTAAAACGTAAAACACTAAAAACCAGGGGCGGCTCGTCTAGACGGGCTGCCGGGCTGCAGCCCTCCCTGAAAAATGTAAGGCAAAATATTCCGCCAAACGGCCAAACTCGCCTTAAGTTTG
>Ga0210059_1014131_pt1 | contig 11842 bp, 9 predicted proteins | sample Ectturendosymbi2_FD_188042 | JGI IMG/M metagenome (GOLD analysis project Ga0210059, IMG submission 188042) | Ecteinascidia turbinata endosymbiont from Florida, USA - Sample 2 (SPAdes) (version 2) | ecosystem: Host-associated > Tunicates > Ascidians > Unclassified | place: Key West, Florida... | reverse complement strand
CCTACTGCCCCCCCCCCCCTGGAAAAAAACTTCCGACGCCCATGAGCTGTTGTTTTTTTCGAAAATGTTCTATGCTTTCAGGATAAAAATGAGTTAGATTCATGATTTTAAGTTTCTTTCATCAATTTCTCACCCTCGTGTGCTTGGTAATTGTTCCAAACTGAAGAAGCTCTCTTCATAGCATTGCGAATACCGTTATGAAGAGTTGCGCATAAAAATAGCCGCAACGCATTAAATAATACGTTACGCATAAATAATGCGTTACGCATAAATAACCGAGTTTTACATTTAATGGCGATACTTCTCTCTGTTTCGGATTCAACGTGCGTTATTGCACTTTGTTAGGTATTGGTAATGGAAGCATCACATCAAATTGTAATGTAAAAATCTGATGTTATTTGATGTTGAAAAGGGCAACAATCTGATGTTAACGCGACTGATCCCAGTGGCAACACTGTCCACAGATACCGCGCGGTGTATGCTAACACGCCGGTTTTGGGAAGCGTTGTCCCATGTGACAGACGCTCTGGTATACGAAATGAACTAGGGCCGCATTCTGCATCCAGGTCATGCATCGTGCAACGAGTGATCGAATTCTAGAAAAGCGCAGCCACTTGGCAACGCTACCCAACGTCGTGCAACGCAGATACAGCGGGAATGAAAATCAGGCGTGCTGCCATTTTGTAACGATGGCTTAAATTTCTTTTTTTACCAAATTTTTAGTTGCTCAGTGCGAGTGCGCGACCGGGTTTTTGCACCCCTGCGCTATGCTGAAACAGGCTATACTAAACATAAAAACATACCGTACTTGCGCATTTTCTTGCGTATGACTTGTTCACTATGCGCACCTGAACTCATGTGCCCTCTGGCGTAAAGGCATCAAAATCTAAGACCTCGTATATAACGCGCACCGAACTTTGCGGTGGCGTTTTTGGTAAAAAAATTTGCGCGTTATACTCGAATAAATACGGTAAATGATTTTTTCTTTACATAAATCAATTTTTTAACATTAAGAACAAGTTTTAACTAACGAAAACAACCATGGTGGTTATTTGCCTGAAGAAAATATCATAGGCCTAGTTTTCAATCCACAGCATTCCTTTTATTCTCACTGCCATGAAGTCGTAGCGTCATCTAGTGCTGGTTTGAGGAAATACATTAAGTCACAGATGGCGCTAGAAGACAGTACAGAAATGCTAACTTGGCTGATTCTTTGAGTTTGGCCGGCTCCAGGTCGTAGCTGCTTCTGATAAAGGTTCATAACGGCCAGTTTTCGGCGCTGTTTTTAGCAACGTTTAAAATTTGTTAATATCATACTTCTAATAAACATTCATGTTAGTCATTTCCGGACATCATTTTTTCTAGCACACGTTTAAGTTGGCTAAATTCAGATTGTAGCTGTGGGGAACTATTGAAAAATGCATAAATTTTCCATCAAATTTATTCTTGCTTGTTTGAAGAACTTCGAAACACAAAGCTTTTTATCAAAAATTGTAGGTTTGCAAAAAATCTTACATCTATCAGTCCAATTGTTTTGTTGTCATGCTTACGTCCACTTACAACTTTCAATTATCAGCGCATTTTCAGGTTTTTTGAGTCATAAGAACTTTTTGGTTTAACCAAAACTACTATTTAGTTTGAGAAATCACGGACATACTTTGCAAAAACACTCTGTACCTCAGAAATATGCTTGTTTTTGTTGCAATAACCAGTTCCATCAAAATGAAATTGATCGTGTGGTCCAAATTCGATATTCGTTCGTTAAAATAAACCTAAAATACACATTTGAAACAGGGGTAACGCTGCTTGTAATTCAGGCATTAACTTTCAATTTTGCAATCTGAATAAATAAAATAGCAGCCCAACATTATCGCATTCTAGGTTGATCAAGACCATGTTGATAAAAATCATGATTTAAAAAAATAAAAAACGGATTTTTTTATTCAAATCCGATTTTTTTTATTTAATCAGATTTTTTGGATTTTTTTTTGTTTTAATATGTATGTGCTGTCTATACTGTCTTCTCAGTGCTGTCTTCTGCCACCGTGAAACGAACATCCTTTGCTGGGGAGACAAGAACTTTGCCAACTGACAAGGACTGAGGCTGTGCTCTGTCAAGTCTGCCAGCTAACCCGAAAACTCTGCTTAAGTCAACATCTTCAACTTCGTGAAGATGGGGGATCATTTTGGGGGTCTGGTGGAGGTGCCCCACCACTTAAAACGTCTGGCAGTGGTAATTTTCAATTCGTGGGATTATGCTGGATATCTTGCAACAGGTTGAAAGTGGTTACCTTTCCAGCTGATCTAGTTCAATTTTGAGAGTGCAGTTAAACACCCGCAATGACCACACCCACCAGCTGTGACACGGCAGACCACCAGTTCCTTGCACAGGAGGCTATACTAGATGATGTGATACCAGTAGAAATTGGTTACCTTTCCAGCTAACTTAGACCCTCTGGGCTCCCGCTCTATAGGGTTTGAACTGTTTAAGGTTGGAGATGTTAGCCCCAGATTGAAGACTGTACATGCTGAAATTTTATGTGTACTGTTTACGTTTTGTTATTCTGTTATAATTAGGGCAACCAAAAGTCAATAACGTCAAAATTTTTCTGCCGTTTTGAAAGTTCATGAAACGTCCACAAACCAAATTTCACGATCATACCATGAGTGAATCCCAAGTTATTAGGTAAAAAAAAGTCAAAATTTATCATTAGGTCAAAATTTATGGTTAGGTCAACATTTGCTTGCAGCAGAGTTTTTTTCTCTTCATCGATACTTGATTGAAACCACAAAAACAGATATTGACATGCTTTTGCAAGTTTAGTTGCAATTCTGTAGTAATAGTGGGTTTGTTGCAACTTCTGGCGTAATAATGCTGTTTTGCCCACTACTGGACGATTGAATAGTACGTGGCATAGGCATGGTGACTGGTGAGGCAAGAAACGTGATCTTACAGTACTTGGTTTAACTGCACAGTCCATTATGCATATAACTTTTCAACTTTATGATGTTCCCAGGTTTGACTCTACTGTAGTAATTTATGTACTTATCGGTATATCATCCCCAAAGTTAAACAAACAAATATTTCGAAATTTCGAAGCGTAGAGTGCATGAATATGCTCCTGGGTAAACCTCAACACTAAAGGCTGAACTATTTTGCAGTTGCAAACGCAGAAAATGCATAGGTCAAAACAAAGTAAAAATTTGCAAATAAAGTCAACATTTTTAGTTTTTAGGTCAAAAATTGGTTGCCCTAGCTATGATGTTATATAAAGTAACCTGAGCCACTACATAAGATAACTCAATTCAGCATTCTACTCTTTCTAACAACAGCGATTCAAAAGGATTAAATATTACGACGGATGAAAATGCCGTTTGAAACGCAAAACATGAATCTTTACAAAGTGACTCCACGTGGAGACAGCAAATTGACCAACGAAAGGCCATGCCTTGTTAAGAGCCACAAGAGCAGTTTTGAGAAACGTGATTTTGAAATGGGCTTAAAAGAATAAACACGTTAGGAAGGCACGGCACTAGAGTTGGCAAAAGCCTGTGTAAAAGCAACAAAAGGAGCAAGGTCGAAAATAACCAAGAGTGAGATAAGGCATATATAGAAGAAACAAAGCGTCACGAAATGAGTGACCAATCAAAATAGGACCGAAAAACGGGTCGCGATTGGCACCTCGACCTGTTGAGTAGCGGTTGCCCACTGGCACCTATTGACTTGGCCATTGCCAAGTAAGGTCCCTCTGGTTAAGAAGAGATCCCCGCTGGAATCTATACAAGGGAATTATGGTTTGATAATCTGTTTTATCCCGTACCAAAAACCCCCAGAACTTCTAGTGATATACCATGCAAATTTCTAGTATGATTTAAACGTGCAAAATTCATCACACGAATATCGGACTAAAATTAATACAAGAATGAATTTTTGGCAAGGTTCTTTCAGGATCAAATCCAAAATTAAATAGTGGGGAACCCTAACTAAATTAATGTTAGTGGCTATGGTTACTTTCTTCCTGTGATAAAGATACTTGAACTCGTGTATTAACCTCTGAGTATTATGGCAATGACGTGGTACGCGTGATGTCGCATTCGGTATTATTATTTGTAATGAAGTTAATAAACCAATGATGATAAACATAATTAATTATTGTGTGTTAACTTAGCTGAAACTCGAACGAAACGGGCGGGTCTGATTCTCTTCATTGTAGTTTCGGGAGCGCCTTGAGTAGTCTTCGTTATAACATAACCAGTGCTCTCAGGAAGATTACTCTAAAACAGACCAACACATAACAGGTCTGTAACACTCGACTATCATCCCGGAGCTGTGGCTTCCGCAGCGCCGGGATGGCAAGTGCAGTGGCCAGTGACAGGTAGTAGCATCACTTTGTTCATCCTAGTGCTGGTGAGAGGCAGCGTAATTAAATTGTAGGTTTTGAAGCTTTACAATACACTGTGGTATGACACATTGTATTAAATTGGCAATGAGGCTTATTGCAGTGATTACATTTGGTAGGTATTTTTATTCTAGACAGCGGAAAAGTAAAGTGAAAAAATAAGAATGATATACTCGTGGACATGGCGTCGTGCCTGTTTGCGCAAGACTTTTTCTGTTATCAGTTGGCTATAGTCTCTTTGTACCTCACTGGTAAGTGGTGATTTGTAATGTGTGTACTGGCTTTAATACTACAAGCGGTTGAAAACTCTCCCTTAGGTTATGTTGCAGTTGGAGTTGTTCGGATTTGCAATGCAAGGTGATTTTGGGTTTTTAGCCCTCTAGCACTCAATGTCACAGATTTGAAACGCTTCATGTTTCATAATCATATTGCCAGATGGTGTGTTTCTTGCTGCTCTGTCCATTTCGCCAGATCTGTAACGTTTCAGCAAATCAATTTTTCAGTCGCAGTTCGAAACTTTTCAATCAGTATGAGTTTTGAACAACCTTTAACCTCTGGTGTGACTGACATTGGGGAAGGCACGAAGTTACTGGTTTCAGTGGTTTGGGGTACCAATTTATCAAGCTTGGTTTGAAGTAATTGAGTTCGTATGATTTTCGGTGTAGATGGATTGCACATGTGCTAGAATAAATATGATAGATTATATCTGTGTAATGGGTTGGAAGTACTATGAGCTTAATTTGAAGAGTAACACATTTGTGCATTCGGCCCGTTAGGTCATATAGCGTATAATGCATTGGCGACCTCGTGTTAAAAATTACTACAAAGTGATTGTAGCACTTACAGGGTCTTCCACATATAAAAATCCACCATTTCATTTCATATCAGCCATCTTATCATCATCCTTGAATCGCAGAATTATGTGGTTCATCCGCTTGGTGCAAAAGTATTGCAAATATGCAACGTTTCAAAAAAGTAGGAATAAAGACAATATCAAAAAAATGTTTGCAGTTGAATACTAGTATCAAAATTAGTACAAAAATCCACCTAGTGACTTTTTTGAGCTTAAAAAACTCGGTTCTTAGAGGGTTAAGTTGATTGTTGAAAAGTATATTGACTGTATTCCAGAATCTGCCTTGAGCGCATGTTTGACTTCATGTTTTCTCAGCCTCAAATTAGGAACGACGTAGAAAGAATATCATTTTGGAGTAGAAAGAATATCACAGTTTTGAATTGCGTCAGAATTGAAACCAATCAAGTCCGGCGTGCGCCATTTCTTTGGATGAATTTGCGCAGGTTTTGCACCCTCATAACTCGCCAGACAATTCACCTAGAGAGCTGTTCAAAACCCTCTAAAGACGCGGAAATTCTTCCAGTTTCCATTAAAAAAATCGGTAAGTTTTGGATTTTTGTTTTTTGTGGTTGACATTTTACACTCTTTGGATCTTTGAAGAATAAACTGCACCCAATCAACACACACGAAACGTCTGAAATTGCAGAACAGATTCCTTTGGTATCTAAGAAGATCTCACCAAATTTCAAATAAGAATTAGTTAATTAGTTTGTTGATTTTAGTCCATAACTTTTCAACCACTAACGCTAGAAAGCCAAAAGAGTTCTAAAGATGCAAATTTTGGCCTAGTTTATTTTTAAAGAAAAAAGGAAACCCAAAATACCACCAAAAAAATAAGGGTGATGACTCACTTTGGTTGGAATTTTTTGTTAGTTGGCGTCTTCAGACGTTGTCCAAGCCAAAAAACGTTTCGAAAAAACTAATAGGGAAGCGTGATAGGAATTTTTACAATTTTGTGGAAAAGTGCCAAAAAATCGCTTCCGGAAAATCAAAAACTTCCTTTTTGTTAGAAATTTAAATGTATATGTAACGTTTTCTAATCTCATTGGATCAACTGCTGTCTTCCGAATCCGAGTTCTTCACTGCATGACTCTCTGGCGCAGTGAGTCTTGACCTTTTCTCTGCCGCGCCCCCCTCACATAATTGTCCTATGTTTCAAACCCCCTTAAATTAAACAAGCTGTAAAAACAAATGTCTATTAGTAATTGTTTGGTCAAACGTCCCACGCGTAAGGGCTCACGCGCACTGGAAATTTATTGACGACCCCCTTGGAAGATATGACCTCGGCCAAGAACCACCGCTCTAGCGCGATCCGTTCGGGAGTTATGACCAGTAACAACTTCAAAAGCCACGATCGTTTCTTTGGCAGGCTTTAAGGGCTTGCGTATAAACCGCACAAGAGTAATGTGACGGTCGGATTCGGAAGACAGCAGTAGGATTCGGAAAACAGCAGCCGTCGATCCAATGAGATTAGAAAACGGTACCTTTACATTTACAATTTCTAATAAAAAGGAAGTTTTTGATTTTCCGGAAGCGATTTTTTGGCACTTTTCCACAAAATTGTAAAAATTCCTATCACGCTTCCCTATTAGTTTTTTCGAAACGTTTTTTGGCTTGGACAACGTCTGAAGATGCCAACTAACAAAAAATTCCAACCAAAGTGAGTCATCACCCTGATTTTTTGGGGGTGATTTTGGGTTTCCTTTTTTCTTTAAAAATAAACTAGGCCAGAATTTGCATCTTTAGAACTCTTTTGGCTTTCTAGCGTTAGTGGTTGAAAAGTTATGGACTAAAGTCAACAAACTAATTAACTAATTCTTATTTGAAATTTGGTGGGATGTTCTTAGACACCAAAGGAATCTGTTCTGCAATTTCAGACGTTTCGTGTGTGTTGATTGGGTACAGTTTATTCTTCAAAGATCCAAAGAGTGTAAAATGGAAGTTCATTTTTTTCTAATATTTTCGCAAATTTATGGTCATGGCTGACATTTTTTCTGTAGAAACTTTAGTTTCAATGTATTTCGTTTCCGCTTCACGGCTTTTTAAACAAAAACCACATATTTTTTGGCAACGTTGAAAACGGGTTTTCCACCCGAAAAACGTCACAATGGCGTCACAAGTTAGCGCAATATACCTCAAAAAAAGTGTTGCTGCCTTCCGAATCCGAAGATGCCTTCACTGACTCTCTAGTCACTCCGTTCGCATGTTATGGCCAATAACAACTTCAAAAAGCACGAACGCGTCCTCTGCAGGCCTTAAAAGGTATCGAGCGCGGCCAACATTTGACCAAGTTTTTTCGGAAAAATGATGATCAGCTCTTTCAGAGAAACGCGCCACGTCGCAACAAAAATGTTTCACACATAAGGTAATATATAGACAAGGTAATGGGTAACGACCATATGCATAATGCACAAAAGGCTGTTGGTAGCGGGCTGCGGGAGAAATCAGTAACAATTCAGAAAATGGTTGATGCCCTGAAATATTGAAAAATAATTCTTCAAATATAAAGTTCGCATCTACGAACAATAATATAATAATAATTCATTTTTACAGGATCGTGGTCCACATCACAGGCACAATTATACAACACAAGAGCACAAGAAAATGAGTAGCCCTAGCGCGTAGCAGAACAGGTGTTTGCACACGACCAACACTGATAGGAGCAAAACACCATGCCAGCACCTCACTGTAGCGTCATATACAGATCATAATACCAGAATCCAGTAGTGTAAAAGAAATGAAGGCAATCTAACATCAAAATTTTAAGGTAAGCAGCTAACCGAGTAAAAGAAAAAGATGAGTCAGATGTGGGTGCACATAGACGTACAGAAACATGCCAACTGTTGCGATCAAGGTTTCAAATGCTTGGCAACGCATTTATCAGGAGATCGACAGCCAATTAATTTTCCTGAATTTTAAAGCAGGATTTGGCGATTAACATTTTCCAGCTATATTTCGTACTTTTTGTATGCTTGGTTTGTACACGTGGCACACAGGATTTTTGTTGCTACACAAAAGCAATACTGATGAGACGCGAACACCGAAACAATGCATCAACAACTATTGCATCAACAACTATTGCCATCATACAGCAGCGTTAAATTGAGGAAAATGAAGATTTGTATAACGCATCAGACATTTGAAGCGATGGGATAAAAAAGTTAAATGAAGATGCGCAGCGTATAAAAAATTGATACTAGTTGTTTCTCAGCAAGGCATCAAAGGTCCTGACACGATGGTTAACCAAGTGTGGGCGAACATTTACATTTCTGGGTAGGGAAGGTGGGGTACAGTCGACACTTTTTTGCATTGTCGACCACTGCTACTTTATTTCAAGTCCAAACAAGTTCAAAATTTGTCACACATAAGAGCAACTCTATACACACAATATCATGCCAAAACATGAAAACAAAGCCTTTCAGAAAAAATTTTACAATTAATTTAAAAAGAGTACTTTTTCTGTCGAGTGTAACCCATGCCTGGGGCACACTCGACATGAGCATGGGGTAAACCTGACTGGTCCATAAAAAGTTGGGTTGCATGCATTGCATAATGTTCACGTGATATCCCATGTAAAACAGGCACTTGCTGACTCCCATTCTACTTTTTTCACATTCTGATTACCCACTATCACTGCATGACAAAACAAATTTGTATGATTACCAAACATTAAATGAAACCAATGCAGTATGCTGAAATTCATGCCTTACCATACAAATATAATGTGCCTAAAAGCACATAATCAACCTAAAAATGCTCACAGATTAGAATTACTCTGTACCACATTCCAATAGAACCTCTCAAGCTTTACCTTGTTAAGAATGACCTAGTGGCAATGTGTCGAGTGTGCCCCATTTTTTTGTCAGATGTGCCCCATGCACATTCAAAAAATAAAATGAAGAAGTACCAACTCAACTTAAAAAAAATTTAATATTTGGCATTATCGAATGATGTAGCACGGCCAGGGCCGTCGCCAGCGGGAGGGCCAGTGGTGCCCGGCCCCACATTTGAATATCGGTGCCCCCCCATTTCACGTTTGGCCCTCCGGTTGCTGCATACATCCACTACTGTATTTAAAAAATGTGCCCCCCCTTCTGGTTTTTGGCCACCCCTGCTGCCAAATCCTGGCAACGGGCCTGAGCACTGCCCTGACTGCAACGTCACAAAAACTTGGAACAAAAGATGTTGATTAACGTGGGAAAAACCCAAATCTAAATGCGACTTTATAAATTACTTTTAGGTGGCAAAAACACAACTTGCTCTGTAACTCGTAACAACGGCTGCCTATCAGGCACGTAGCCAGAAATTTCGATAGGGGTGAAAACAACAACATAGTCTCAACATTTGATTATTTAATGTCCCTTGCCCTTTTTTTAAAGCATCATCCATAAAAGGTGCATTTTTCTGGCGCTTTTTTCTAAATAATTATGCTCAGATTTAAGCCAGCAAATACAAAGTCCATTTTCTTTGAACTGACAAATTTTAATGTTTATTTTCAGTAAAGCTCCAAGGTTCCATTTTGGATGAAAGCCACCATTTTCTCGTAAAACTTTCATGCAAGAGCGCCTGTGAAAATCTCGATGTTTCAAGTGCAAGATCTGCAGTATGACTTCAGCAGCCAATATTGCAGTTGAGCAGGGAGTCATTGTGGCCACCATTATGATTGCATTTTTATATTTACACGCTTCTGATGTCCACCAACACTCGTTCAATCGAAGCCTAGTAGCGACTTGACCAACGCAGTCTACGCAGTCTACACAAAGTGTGACCAACGCAGTCTTTGACCAACGCAGTCTACACAAAGTGTGAAAATGGTTGAGTGTTTGCGTAAACGAAGCCACAATCGATTTTCACCACGTCTCTGCAGTAAAGTTAAGAAACACTAGTCGCCGAAACATAACACAACGGTGGGTTAGTTGATCTATCCCAGTGGTTCCTGAAGTATCGGTCGAAACCCAAACAAGGGCAACGAAGGGTAAAAAAAACGGACCGTGCTGAGGCGATCCAAACCGAAGTTTTGTATTTTCAACGTTACCGCTGTACGTCTTTGTCTGTAGTGTAAGTACTTGAGAAAAGAGTGAAATGCTGACATTAAAAACGAGCTTAGCAACTTACTGCCAAAATCACCGATATAATCATTATTTTTTTCATAATATGTTTGAGGCTTGGGTCGTTGTGTGAGGCGTTTTCACTAACTCAGATTTGGGTAGGGCTCAAAAAAGTTTGGGAACCGCTGATCTAGCCATTCTAGCGTAAGCAGTTGAAACGTTTTTAAAATCCATGAGTTTTTAAATAACAAATCCAATCGATTGGGAAAAAAGTCACTTTTTTCATATTAGTTACATGCGCTTTATCGATAAAACAGATTGCAAGCTATCTGTAAGTATTGGCAGTGTCAATGTCCTCAGCACTTCCAAAATAAAAAACATCTTCCTACTTGCTGCTGAGCCTACCCGTTGCATGGGAATGATTTCAAGTTTACAGTAGGATAGGGTGGCAATTAATATCAGATGAAAGTTGTAACACTTTGTAGACTATGTACAGGTCGGATTGTAATTACTTGACCCAAACTGTTTTTTTTTCGCCGGCAAGTTAATGTGAAATCATGATGAAAACGTTAACGTTCCTCATGATTGTAATTAAGCCGTCACAATCCAGGCTTAATCGTAACAAACAAATACATGGAAAGAATGCAATTGTTGCCAAACAGTGTCTATGGCAGGGATCTCTAACACGCGGCCCGTGGGCCGCAGTTAGCAAGCGAGGGTATTTTATGCGGCCCGCGATGCGTTTACAGAATTTTCAAATATTTAAGATTTAGGTCATTTACTTTATTCACCGGTGTTAAGTCCTCGGCTAGCGAGTGAACAAGTTCGTTTTGATCGAACGTATAACGAGCTGGGGATAAATTCCCTATAATTCACGGTACCATCCACAGGAAAAAAGATGTAATAGCTGTTTCTAGTAAAGTTCAGGTACCACCTTTGTTGCGTCAGCGTCATAATGCGGCCACAGGATAGTCATAATGCGGCCTTGGCCCTGGTTCTTTTGTGAGTCCTCGTTTCGCCCTTGGAGCAATTTGAGTTTGACACCCTGGTCTGTGGCCTATTTCCGTAATGAAATAGACCTTGAAACTGGATTGCTTCTCAGTCACAGTTTGAGCTTCAAGGCATGTAAAACGTAAATCACCGCTATTTAGTTTTAAAACTGCACACAAAGAAAGATCTATGATGTTAATTTAAGGCTACCGTTGATGCTGCAGACAAGGGCAAGATATACAGTATTTGTAGCACGCCAAAATTATCAGATAGGAAATTTTGCGATGGGCTTGAAATTAAATTTACATCACCATTAGGTGAGATACAGCAGGCTGGCGCGCCAGAAACATTTGCGAAAAGCGTTACTCATTGTTTTACTTTCAGTTAGTGATTACAAGCGGTTAGATACAAGTTCGTATTTCATTATCACTAGCTTCCACACGGAGCTTAAACCTCATGTAAATGTTGAGCCATGACATGAATTCTCAAACATTTACACTGTACCCACAACCATGGTCGTCGGAAGGGGAGGCATAGAACGGGGTCATGGC
>Ga0210059_1014130_pt1 | contig 11842 bp, 8 predicted proteins | sample Ectturendosymbi2_FD_188042 | JGI IMG/M metagenome (GOLD analysis project Ga0210059, IMG submission 188042) | Ecteinascidia turbinata endosymbiont from Florida, USA - Sample 2 (SPAdes) (version 2) | ecosystem: Host-associated > Tunicates > Ascidians > Unclassified | place: Key West, Florida... | reverse complement strand
CACATTCAGCATTCGAAATTTCTGTTGACGCTTGAACCTCTTAGTTCTTCGAAGCTTGTAAAATTGTTTTGGTAGAAGTTGATTCAGGCCCGTAACCAAGAGGGGCGCAGGGGGGGCGAAGCCCCCCTAGAAAAATGTGTTGGACATAGTTTAAAACTATTGGACGCAGTTCAAAAATTTGGGCCCCTCTCAGAAAACTCTTCGTCCCTCCTGGTATCCCAAGCTGGTTACGGGCCTGAGTTGATTGCTTTTGTAGTTTTAATGGCCTTTGCACTTCCAACCAACAACGGGCTGCATGTCGTGAAACGTCCGCTTTGTAGAAAACCTCTCACAGCTGTTTGAAATTTAGGAATCTAGTTCAACTTAAGGGTTACTGGACGGTATTGTAAAATTGGCAACATTTGACTGAGTTTGCACAATAACGTGATAAAGCGTCAAACCGCTGTTTTTCTTCAATCTAAGCTCGTGATTTCAGGGATGGAGGCAGCTTACTTCAGTTTCAACAGAAGCAGTCAGTCTTCTTCGCTGAGTTCGTTGCAAACAAATAATGTGGTCGAAAAACAGTGTTCGAGTCACGAGTTTACAGTGAGCTCTTTAAATCCAAAAGCATTTGAGTCAAGCTGAGTCATCGGCATTGTTGAAACCGATTTACAACATTCGTTAAAATCACTTGAGCCAATGCACTGTCACCTGTAGCCAGAAACAACAAAACCTATTTATCACCTTCTAAAGCATTTCATATACTTGTTTGTTATAGCTGATATTTGCTTGGCACTACCCATCGATGCGTTTGTTTTACAGTTGCAAACGATGATACTTGTTTAACAAAATCGATTTTATGTTGAATTAAACCTTAAAGTGACCTGATTCTGGCTTGTTTTCCCACGAACACCTTCTTCTCAATATCTATTACTGGACAATATTCTAGTCTGGTCGTTGTTTTTATTGCTTATAACAGTACCATCGATGATTTTTCATCAATCCAGAATTCTATGCAGTTAGATGTACATACAAATATCAAATAGAAAACTGGGATTTATTAGTTTTACAAGATTGGGCATTTTTAAAGTTTTTAATTTCAGAAGATACATCAACTATTAACATTCCAAAAAGCACCTAGTTTCTGGTGCATAAAATATGCTGATCGGTCATTGCAGGATTATTGTGGTAACGGGAGAATGGCCAGAAGCACGCACAAGAGTCAAACATAATGTTTTGAAGAATGCGAAGCTGCTACTAACAGTGAACAACGCACTAAATTAATTTAAGGCAGGAGAGCCAAAGTAGATCTACTTCCCAGGTGCCGCAACCCAGCCGACATTATGCAGGATCACGAACTACATAGCAGAGATGTAAGTCGTGCCGGGTTTCTGGCGGGGTTCGGGTTTAAGTTTGTCAAAATGTTTCGGGTCGATTTCGGGCCTGCATACAAAACGTTTTCGCAACAACGGACACTTCTGTCGCCAGTTGCTGTTGAAGCAATCTTCAATAAAAAATGATTAGCTGTGACATATTTGGTCATGTTTACTTTGCTACGCCACCAATCCCGTAGTTGCGCATATCTTCCATCGCTTGGTAAATTTGGCTTTAGGGACTAAATCCGGCTTAAAAAATAAATGTCGGGCTCTGGCCGGATTCGGGTTTAATGAAACCAGTTTACAACTCTGCTACATAGCACATTATTCCCAGTTGAAACAGTTGCTGTTTCGTCGCTCAGTGCTGGTCACAGAAACAAAAGCCTTTATTTTGGGGAAAATAAACATTTTTTTCTGTAGTTGAGAAATACCCTATTAGATGCTCGTTGAGTTCAGCTTCAAACTTACCGTTAGGTTTTTTAAATGATAGAAGAGTATTGAACATCAAAACCTGAATTTTATGTTGAAGAGACAGTTGAACAAATTTTAATCTTCTTTGAATATAACTATAGCTGTACTTGGGGAATCAGTTTCTGGATGTAAGAGATCAGCAGTATACTGCTGTGTAAGGTTCTAATTTTAACTCAACAACCAATTAAAACAAAAGATTTTCTCTCTGCATCCACATAACCCTTTTCAAATTACAGTACAATATTCAATGTCAGGTGAAACTTTTACTGGGAAAGTGGTAGCTTATTACGTTAAAAACCAGACGACATTCAACACAAACACAAAATAAGTCAATTGACGATCTCCGCAAAAATCGCCTGAAAATAAACTGTAGGGAAACTATTTGACATTTGAACGAGTTTGACATTTTGTCAAAAATCTAATTTGCATTGTGCTTAAAACAAAGTGACAATATATTCAATGCAATTTAATACATTTGCAAAAACCTATTTCATAGAATTTAAACTTTTGTTCCATTACCAAACGTTCAGTTCAGACAATGACTTTCCCCTTTAATTCGGTTTGTTTTACTTCAAATTAAGTCAAAACGCATCCTCATCCATCAACCTGGTTGTTTCGGAGATGCTTTTTTCTCCTTGTTCAGTTAAAAGTTCTTCTGCATCAAGACGCTTGTTTTCAACTTTGATTAAAAGACTGAGAAGCATTCCAATTAAAGTACACGTTGCTTGAAAGATCAACAGCCACACACCTCCAGCTTTATCAAAAATAATTCGACCGATTTCAACTTCAACAACTACAGAGAAAAATATAAGGCATCTCAAAACAGCTGTTGCAAACGTTGCTTCTAGAGGGTAAGATATCTGAGTCAAAATTTCAATCAAACTGACAAGATAGCATCGACAGGAACAACCAAAAAACAAGTTAATGGCTATTGGAACTTGATAACTGCTCCAATGATATGCTATGGTGATACTTGCTGCACACACTACAGCACCCATGGAAGTAATCGAAATCAAACGTTTGTGACATCTGAATTTATCAACCAATCTGCCGCCAATTATGGCACCTACGAACTCTCCGAGTGACAGTGACATTATTACGTAACTGCTGATGATGTCAGGATTAAACTCACTGTGTGAATTATGCAACACATTTTTTATCAGCTGTGGCATCATCGTAACGTCAATAATATATGAACTGCTAATCATGCTACCAGCGATGCAACCCACAATGTATGTTTTATTTTTCATTAATTCGAAACAACTTTTCAAGAAATCACGAAAAGTCAAACTGCTCGTATCTTTCCTTCGTGCTTCACTTTGTACCAGGGTTGGAGGCATTGGTGGGTAATCCGAAGCCATTGATAGTATGAAAGCGAGTACTACGAGTAAAATGGCAAGTGGCACACCCCACATAATCAAGCATGCATCACGATCAGCAACTTTCCAACTTGTCCCGTTTTCCTTTCCACGTATTGTTGGTTGAATTACAAGGTGACTTGGCAGAAGAGTGCCCAGAACTTGACCCAAGGAACCCCCAGACATGTATATTCCAACAGCCGTTCCAACCTCTTCGTGTGGAAACCAAGCCATCACCAACGATAAGCACAGTGGATAGGACAATGCTGCACATACACCGTTAAAGATCTGCCCGATAACCACAAAGGCAAAAAGGTGCGAATTCACAAAAGCAACCATGCGAGCAACCTGTGATGCAATAACAAAGCTTGTCATAGCAACAGATAAATACCTGAATTTCGCGCACTCCTTGTAAATTAACCAAAGAAGGAAAAATGTTGCTATTATCGAATTGGGGTAGTCACCAATTGTAGCCCAGTCAACGGCAGCATAAGTCACATGGAAGTATTCAACGAAGATATTGTTGATTTGAGACACAGAGAATCCGGAGAATATGTAAGTGAAGTACAGCAAGGTGATGACAGCAAGAAAGATCCATCGCACTTTGTACAATTTAACTGATTCGCCGGAGCCTTTTTCCAAATCTTTTTCCATGATTTTGAAAACAAATACAAATTATAATCACATCTATACATTTAAACTGCAAAGATAAATTCACATGACTTCAGTGACTTTTATTTCGAAAATCAATATCGTTTTCATTGGTAAAACTTCATATATCTGATAAACCTTGTTTGGTTTTACTGAGAAGTCCAAAATTTACTTGAGCTCTGTCAAAGTATCACGCAGGAGTGTTTAGATGAACTACAGATTTTGACAAAAAAACAATTCAAAATACTGAGAAGCGATCTTTTACACAGTGTGATATTTGTAAAGTAAAGCGCTTTGCCTCGCCTGGCTTTGATAAAACACTCCCATTGTAGTGTTTTTGTTCCTGTTAACGTTGTTGCTGAACATGTAAATGCAAAAAGAAGGACTATTGTAGTGCGCTTTTACACTAAACTCAAGCAAACAGTTTTGAACTCGTAGCAAGTCAAAACGATTGGCTTCCGCAGGGGTCAAAACGGGCATATGCCCCCCACAGAAAATTGGGGCTAAGAATCAAAATTTTCTAGAAAACCTGACGTCAGGAGATCAATTCCGATTTATTGATTTATCTCTTGCAGTGGCAGTTTATTTGCCGCTATGACACTCACATTGCACAAGAGCCAGGTTCACCGTTCTGGTGTAATGCAGAGATGAGCTTGCAGTTCACTCATGTCCATTCCTTTGCCTGCAGAGGTAGTTTGCCAAACTTGCGAGCGGATTGTTCTACTGTTTATCTTTATTGTGTAACAATAACATGGCAACAAATCTTCAAATGTTCACTTCAACTTGCGATAGTATAGGCGTTTTGCCACATGTGACTGTTGAACGCAGACACCTTGGCAGATAATGCAGCGAGACAGTGACTGCCGATAGCGGTAAGTAGAGGTACCAGAGAGCGGCGGCATTGCCCTCCTTACCTTTCAAAAGGGGGAAAACGGGGCGGAGGTGTCTTTTTCATAACAGCATCATAGATAATTTCATGGTAGGCTATATCAAGATCGAATTTAAAACAATTTTTTTTAGTTTTTTCATTATTTTTGAGGTAAACATTGTTTAACAGAAGCAAGAATAATTGGTAACGATTGTTCTGTTTTTAATAAGTTTCAATTGCCCTCAATTTTTTTACTGCCCTCCTGCCCTACCGATGTTCTGGCAGCCCTGAAAACGAACAATTGGCTTTTGTTGATTGAGTGGTGGAAACGCAGCACAAAGTTGTCGCCCGGTTCAAACGCGTGACAAAACACAAAAATCTGACCGGCTCCATCAGAAAACAGGGCGTGACTTCGAAAACGCGCCTTGTCAAATATTACTTTAAAAAGACGACAAAGTCATCGATGGATCGTCTGCTGAGTGTTGGTCGTGTGTTTGGTGAGTATGGTCGTCGAGAAAAGCTGAACCGCAGTTGGCAGTTGGCACAGTCCGACCGTCCCCTTTGCCAAGTGACTAACTTTATTTTCACTGTGTTTACTTCTATCGAAACGTTGGAAAATGATTTTGCAACTGCTACCAGATTGCAAAATCACTCAAGAGTTCTTCCTACGTCCTAGGTTATTTGAGCGAGCTGTTTCAAAAAGCCTGAGGAGTTTTATCCATTCACGTCAACCAGTTAATTTCGTTGTTTTAGTGAAATTAATTTTAGTAAACGCTTTTTCTAATTTTATTAGCCCAAGTTTTTATTTGTTGCAGCATGTTATTCTTGACGTCAGTCAGTTAGTTAAGATGTTCTGATTTCTGAGCTTGTATTTTGATTTATTCATTTCAGTCTTGAGTTGATTGGCTTTCTCTTGCTTTAGCATTTCAACTTTTCACCCGTAAGCTTTACTTGCAAATTTTAGCAGTGAGGATACGCGTACTTTTACGTGAAATCGATTTCCTATTAAAATTTTGCCTATAGATTCCTTGTTTATCCCCTTTGTGGAGAATACGTATTTGAAGACAGGTATGTGCAAGTTTGAATCATCGCAAAAAGATGAGATCAGAGCACAGCCGGCTGATTCCTCGACAGCCTGCAGAAAACCTAGAGGTTTTGACTGTAGTCAGCTGAAATAAGGATGTCCTTTTGAAATTACAAAGCGATCTTTAAACTTCATGATTGTTAGATACTGAACACACACAGTCACACGTCCACTAACAGCTGTTTCCATCCAATAAAAATATGCCTAACCGTAAACACTTTTACGCCAAGTGCATATTTACAAAACGTGCTCAGTGGCCTTAGTGACAAGTGCATGTTGACACATTCGCAATGTTAGATACTGCAGAAAACATCAACATAATTTATAATCTGTTTCAGAGATATTTTCCAACAGCTTCACTCAGCAACTTTTCATGCACTATAATTTGTGTAATTCGAAACACGTAGGCCTACCATGTGTAAGTTTTGCTCGAGCTAAGACAATATATACCGATAGCTTCCATTGGGAACAACCTGACCTACGCGCACACATCCTACTTCTCCAATTTGAAACGTGATTAAAACGATTTTGAGTAGTTATACACATTTGCGACACCAATTTACTGTATGTTTTATCAATCTACCCTGTGCTTCAGAAGTAAAGACACCGACACCAAAGTCTTACCTTGCCCATGCAGCAAGCAAGCTTGTTTTTATTCAAAACGATTTCACGATATTCCTTGGTACATTTCGCTGCCTTATTTCCTTGATAAACACTGTCGCTGAAAACGTGTTTCTCAGTCGTGCCAACATTTTTGGTAACTGGCGTTGACGTTTTAACTTCTGTTTCGCGCTGCTTTAAAAACACTTTAACATTTTTCAGGTTCATATAAAGCATAATTTCTACAAACGTTTGAGGTTTTCTACAAATGTTGAGATTTTCTACAAACGTTTGAGATCTGTTTAGCAGCATTACAAGTCATTTGATTAAATGCTATAAACACAAGATGAATACAGGACCAAAGAGAATGAGCCAGCAATGCAGAAGAGCGCTCTATTCTCCCAATTTTAAGCATATTGTAATAAATTAGCTTGAGACGGGAGTCGGAAATTTTGGAAAGGTCGGAGTCGGAAATTTTGGACAGGTCGGAGTCGGAAATTTTGGACAGGTCGGAGTCGGAATTATTGGATAGGTCGGAGTGGGGCATTTTTTACCTCCGACTCCGCAACCCTGGTAAACAACAGCAAAAATCAATAATTCAGAAAATCATATCTTGCTGCTCGCCATACCAAGTGAGATGCTCGTCTGGCCTGCTGGTCTATACCCTGTTTCCCCGATAGTAAGATAGGGACTATATTAATTTTCACACCAAAATTTACACTAGGGCTTATTTTCGGGGGATGTCTTATTTCGATATATCAAAAAATGAAGTTACAAAGTAAAAATTAAGAAATTTCTAAACAAACAGAAATTACGAAAAACTATGTGATTGGCTGAGATCAGGGAAGTTTTGTCGTCACCTGTCAGCTAGGGCTTATTTTAGGGGTAGGGCTTATATTAAAATCGGTGTTCTTTTAGTTTTTAAAAGGGTGTCGTATGGTGGAGCTTCAGGGTGTCAACACCATTTTCCCTTCTATGCAGGCCCGTAACCAGCTTGGGACACCAGGAGGGGCGAAGAGTTTACTGAGAGGGGCCCAATTTTTCTAAATGATGTACAAGATTTTCAAACTATATCCAAAACATTTTTCCAAGGGGCGACAAATTTTCTAGGGGGACGAAACCCCCCTGCGCCTCCCTGGTTACGGGCCTGTTTCTATGTCTGATACTTTTTAACTGATTTTCACAAAAATGCAAGTTTCCGTCCAAATATGCTTAATTATTTGAATACGACATTCACTTTTATCAAACAAACTGAAGACAATTCATAAATAGAAAGTTTCAATGCAGGCCTACGTACTCCTTCATTCACTCATCTTCGAGCACGATTTTTCTGTGGGGAGAACCGCGGGTGCAGCAGACCCAGGAGGACCCGAAATAATTCACGATCAACAACAATCTCACATTGTTCTGCTGGCTCCACACTAAGACGGAACTAAGCAAGGACGGAGATGTAGTCACGCCACCTTGGACGGCATATGTGCCGCTTTCCCCTGGTTGTGGACTGTAGCCCGAAGGAATTACTTAACCATTCTTTCCTGAGGCATTCTCGACACGTGGCTGAACTCACATAGCTGGGATCTCTCGATTCGGCTTTACTATCCTGGTTTTATGGATATCAGACCTGTGCTCTATGTCACCAAGTGTCACACCGCAAACTCTTCGCAAATATCCCATCTCTGCTGCTTGTTCTTTTGACAGTATCCTTTCAGTCGTCACCTAAGACTCAAGACCACAGGGGAGTATCGGAACAAAGACCGATTTATAAACTGAAAGCTTTGCGGTGTTTGAAAGCTCCCGTTTCGTCACCACGGAGCAATACAGCCCAGGCAGAACTACGTTTGCTCTACCAATCCGTGTTTCAATGTCTTTGTTCCGACTTTCGTCACTAGTGAATACCACCCCGAGATCTTTGAACGTCTCCACCTACTACAGTGTATTTCCACTCACTTGTAGAATACACTGCCTTAGGCGTCTTGGGAGACACAATGCTTCAATCTTTTTAGTGCTGATTTTCGTTTCTGCTTGGTCGCACGCAGCAGAAAACCGATGAAATGCGTGCTGAAGACCCTGTTGAGAAGATCCACACATGCAGTACCAATTCGTCTGTAAAAACCAAACGGTTCATCCTGCAGTTCCCAACACTTACACCCTCGTCGACGCGTCTGTGACTGTCTATACAATTAATATAGACAAGGGCTCACTAAATTTTGGGGAGATGACCACTTAAGCTACTGCACAACAGTTCGAGGGCGGGGACATCTTGCGTAATGTGATTTTTTCGGGATATGTTACATGCTACCAAATCAATACACTTTTCGCAAACATATTATTTTTTCAGTATTGGCAAAATGTGTTTTGCGGGCGGGTGAAATGGCTTCGCAGGTCGGATTTGGCCCTCGGTCCGTAGTTTGTAGAACCCTGATATAGACTATGAAGAGGAGTGGTGACAGCACACACCATTGTCGGAGTCCAACGCCAACGCTGAACGATTGTGATTGAACACGAACACAATCTTCTGAGCAGGAATACAGTTACTTGACGGCCAGCAAGAGGCAGTCGTCAACACCGTACTCCCGCAACACCCCCAAAGCTTTTCACGAGGAACCTAGCCATATACTTAACCGAGGTCGACAAAACATGTGTATGCGTCTTTGGCATACTCCCTGGATTTCTCGAAAATTTGCTGGAGAGTGGAAATTTGTTCTGTAGTGCTACGCCCCCAACGAAAGCCGCGCTGGGTATCACCCAACTTTGTTTCAATTATTTTTGCGACATCTTGGCATACACTCTTCCTGGGAGGCTAAACAAAGAGATGCCCCGGTAGTTGGTCCATTCACTCCTGTCTCCCATTCTGTGTATGGGGATGATCATATTGCCAATCTTTCGGTGCCCTTTCAAAACGCTATGTCACTTGACACACACGAATCAGCCAAACCATCCGGCGTTCTAAGTTCCCCTTATTCACTATCAAACTTTTCGACAGTAGTTTTAAGCTCGGGTTTAGCAACGGCATCAGAGAGCTTATTGATGCACAGTTCTGCGAAAGCTTTCATCTGTGCAAAGTTAAAACACTCCGCCTGAAAAAATCTGCTCAGTTCTGTCAGGTGAGGTGGCAGTGTTGACAAAGGAAAGCACCATGTTGAAATTTTATGTTTTCAGAAGTCGCAGTAAAACAATGCACAATGCATCATTTTTATTTTCTGACAGATACTTCAGTGCGGCCCAAATAGTCAAAAACTCATTCCTAGCTCCCACTGTTGCCTCACTCAACAACCACCTTGTTTTGCATGCGCGCTGCACCTGCCGACTTTTTGCGTTCATTGTAGTCTGATGCACCGCCAAGCAAGTCGATCGGAACTGTAAAACAGTAAAGCACTTCCATGATTGCATTAAAGGGCTTTCGCAGTTGCGTACACCATACTTCACAAATATACGGCAGTAGCCTATAGTTACAGATCGAAGCGAGGCGAGGCCCATGACAATGCTCAGATACCATACTTACAATTTTGCTTCCAACTTCTGCTTCAGAAAATTGCGTGGGCCTATAACATTGTAGACGTCTGTTGCAATAGCCACGTGCAAGAAATCATGCTTTCCTCAAATCGTTTTGCTTCAATACAAGCAAAAACCATATCTTGGCTGTCAGAATTTAGAGTATCATTGCAAAATGTTAGGGTGCCATTTTGACACCCAAAAACGGCTTGAAAAACACTGATTAAAATCATCCTCAAAAATCACGCGAGGTCCTATTATCGCGTAGGTTTCATTATCGGGGAAACACGGTACTTGGAGAATGAATGCATTCAATGTTTTTTCTGTTTTGATTGCAACATGTTGCACGGACTGTTTGAGACGACAAAATTATACAAAGTCACAATCACGTGTTTGCTAAATCTGCACTTTCAAAACTGACACGAAGAGCTTTTTGTCAAAATAAAGCAAGCTAGTCTGTCTTTCGCTAGCATCTGCACTGGCTTGATCAGTTACTATCTGAAGCAATGTGAAATCGTGATATTTTGTCACTAAATAGCAGTGCAGAAACTTTTACGAAAATAATGCAACATCATTTATCCACAGCCCTCTTGCTGAAGATCTGTTTTGTTTTCTGCTGAACTTTTACATTATTTGCAATTATAATTAATGTTGCGGCAGCTAGCCTTTTAACCGCGAGCCGTGGGGGGTCTAGTCGGCAAAACTTTGAGAAAAGCGCCCTGACAATCTTTCGCCTGGAACCTGACCTTTACGCATTCCGCGCATCAACTGGACTGTACAGTAGTTTCATGTTCCCTACAGCAGTTGCAAACGGAAAGCAATCAGCACAATTTCTTGTCATCAAATCCAACAACAGCAAACTTCAGTGGCGATTGATCGTCAACACGGTTTCTGAAAATACTACAGAAACCAGGGTTGCGGAGTCGGAACTAAAATATCTGACTCCCACTGCGACTTTCCAAAATTTCCGACTCCTTAACATGAAGGGAATGAAATCTGGCCTTTAAAATCAATGGAAATCATGGTGCACAGCAAGAAAGCTCTGTTTCAACAAAAGTTTCAAAAGAAACTGTACCATTTCAACAGGAATTCCCAATGTAAAAGTGTGATTTCTAAAATGATCCATTTGGACATCCCCAGTCGGAGTGGAAGAAAAAAATCCGACACCGACTCCCAGATATGTTAGAAATCCGACTCCGCAACCCTGGCAGAAACAACCAAGCGCGACACCAAGCTATCAAGACAAAGAATTAACGAACACGACTGCGGTTATTTACAGTAAATCCATCACGCATTAGCGCGTGACTGCAGTCCAACTAACTGCGCTGGACTACGAAGCGAACGGCTCTCGCAATTAAGCAGGCGTGCGAGAATCACAATTAATGATCAAGTGAACGCGCAACGTAATGCAACAATTAGCAAGAGAGGCAATTCGCTACGACTATTTCAATGAATAAGCACGACTGGAAGACACAACAGCTAACTTGCACTAAGCTTTACTGCGCAACACTTAACCATGAACAAAAATAGTTTTACGTACCAAGTGGTGTGATCACCACGACTCTGATCTTTGGTCTAGCTTATCAGAAAACTGCTGTTACTGTGAGCAGAATTTTTGGTCTATTTCACGTAAAGCCGAAAATTTGTTGCTAAAGGTCTGCATTAAACCGACCTGCATTTTATCGTGCTAATGCTCGGTGAAGCAGAAATACAACTTTCTTTGTCACAGTTGTTACGATACAACCAAACAGACGTAGCATATGTCGTTACATCATGTTTAGCAGACACAAGACGGTGACGTGGGAGAAATAGATTGTTACTCAAATCGGTGCTGGTCCGCTACGACCCACGCCAGGGAATTGCAAAAAGGTTGCTACTTAAGAAGTGTCAGTGCAACCAAAGCCGCAGCCAGGGGGGGGGCTGAAGGGGCTCAAGCCCCCCCTTAACAATCAGAATATTGATG
>Ga0210059_1014129_pt1 | contig 11842 bp, 5 predicted proteins | sample Ectturendosymbi2_FD_188042 | JGI IMG/M metagenome (GOLD analysis project Ga0210059, IMG submission 188042) | Ecteinascidia turbinata endosymbiont from Florida, USA - Sample 2 (SPAdes) (version 2) | ecosystem: Host-associated > Tunicates > Ascidians > Unclassified | place: Key West, Florida... | reverse complement strand
TGCGGGGAAAAGTCTTTATGCAAAAACATTTAAATCATGTGTCGGCAGTGGCGATTCCAGCACTCGGGATCAACCCGAGCCTTCGACTACGCTTTATATTGTAGAACGCGAGCGAGCTTGCATGCTTTGCATGTTTGTGCTACCACCCACTTCACTGATTAAGCTTGTTAACTCTGGCTCTTTCCATTGGGCGTTGTCAGTGTTCAAATATTTTCGTTTCATGTTGGCCTTCCGCGTGCAATTTGCAGGTGACGTGAATCAAAAAATATCGTTCGCAACAACGGCTCTCTCGAATACGTTCGCTCGCTCTTTAGTCGGGCTCATGCATTGGAGTCCGAGCTGCCCTCTGCAATTAAGCATTTTTTCAATTTAATCCATATCACATTGAATGTTTATTTGAAGCAATGGTTTTGCATAGAACATTGGATTTGAATTCCAATCCAATGGACAGTACCCATTCGAGAATAATTTCAAACGAACGATAAACTGTCTCTTAACTCGGGCTAGTATGAATGAGCCTAAGACGTGGAGGATTAACTGGTATTATCATTGTTCTGTGACGTGCGTTACGTCACAATGGACGAGCTCCCATGAGAACTCTCATTCATTGTTGCGTAGCCAACGTCACGGAGCAACGCTAGTGCCAGCCAGAATGAGCAAATGGAAATTTCAGTGATACAAGCCCCGAACGGTTGCATTCACAAAGTGTAGGTTGCGTGATGAGCCCAAGGGACGCTGCTGATCTGGAATGGCCCCTGAGTGAAGGTATGCAAGTTGGTGCGCTGCCGCCTTTCTGAATAGCCATGATCATCTCTTGTTGAAGCGTCAAGCTGCTTAAATTGCCAAGTGTGACGCTTACGCACGTTTGTGGCACAAACAGTCACGATTGGTGAGCAAAAGGTCTGCCCGGAGTCGGAGTTGGAGTCGTTAAAATTTTCTGCGACTCCGACTCCTCAGGTTGAAAATCCTTCCGACTCCTCGACTCCTCGACTCCGACTCCACAGCCCTGGTTGCATCACAACATATTTCGTTGCAAAATATGTGAAGAGTAGGTTTTCGTCTTCACAAGGTAACGGTACGTGCGCCGCGGACAAATCCAGAGAGTGCTAGTGTACTGCAACTAAAAAAATTTAAAGAGCACCATGCCAGCAGATCAACGGATGAACTGACAGTCTAGACTAGAATCGATTTACGAAAATAATTGTTTTCAATCCACTGGCTTCTTAGTGTGACGATGCTACAATTGTCAGCTTAAAATCTGCGGCTTTGCATTTGTGCCGGGATCGATTTTGCGAAATTGAATTGTGGGTATACCAGTCAAGCCCAAACAAACACAGTCACACCGATCACTTTGATTTGGAAACTTTAGAAAAGTTCGGTTGAGAAAACGTGAAGTTACTCGTGAAGTACATTTCATCAATACCTCTTGGTTACTTGGAATTCGGTCAATATCACACACAAAAGCTTTGCCAAAGAAGATTAAGATTTTTATCCGCTTTGTAACTCGATAAAGATTTAAACTATATGAGTTGGGTGTCGTTCGAACTGAAAGTGACCGTTGATGTTTTTTGCTAAATTAGCTTTACCTTGAATTACATCATAAAGTGACCTAATTCTTTATTTTACTCTCTACGAAAAGTTTGCACCTTTGACAAAATTTTACATAAAAGCAACTTTTCACAAAATCAATGGTGACATTGACATACGTAACTGTCGATCCAAAACCCATTCTTGAAGGTTGTGTTCTGAAACCTGGGGAAATTCCTTCATTGTTAACGGTGATAAGAGGAGGAAAGTCACAGAAATTAAAAATAAACGTGTTACGAATGCTTGGGCGTCGGAAGTGGTCAGAGGTCCCTAGCCCCACTGGATTTTGAAATTTGACATCTTTCTGTTAAATATTCAGCGAAAAAATTTGTTTTCGTTGTTTCGAGTGGGTAAAATGAAATTTCACCACTTTTCCTTCCTTGAAAAATCCGCTATTGCCCTCCCTGGAAAAAATCCTGCCGACGCCCATGTAAGATCTGCGATGACAACAAAAACAAGATGAAAGAACTTTGATAGAAGATGCAAAAAAAGGTGAACAAACTTATTTTCCGGTGATCTGAGAGCGAAGCTGAACTACGTTTTTGATCAAACTCTTGAAATTTTAGTGTCGGATTTTCGCAAAAATATACAAAAATATGCAAAATGTACGTAACTGTCTCGCTGTACCTCACATGTTACGTTGGAGCGTTCAAAGCATTACTTTCAAATTGATTTTATCTTGTGTTTTGCGTCTAAATGTTCAGTGCAATTGAACGTTTACGACATTGCCTTTTAAATTATTCACCAGATTTTTAACAGGAGTAGCTGTATAAATGCTACTTTAATATGCTTGAACGAGACGTTAGTGCAAAAATAAACCTGATACTTTTTGCTATGTCTGCGGTGAGGTATATATAAATATAAAGCTCAGCGTGGCACGACAAAATTACACAATTCACGCTAGCACCTGTCACAAGATTGCCGTTAGATAGATAAATAAATACTAGTACAGCATATCTGAGGTGAGGTAACCTTTATTAATACAGAAGACACCACTGCAATAAAATCAAACGTTTCTCTTATTCCTACTTCATACACGTTTGATGTGCCAAAGAAAAATGTCGGGCTCCACACTTTTGTTGCTTATTAGAAATAACAAAGGTAGCAAATGGTTTTCTGAAAAACTGCTTAGTCCTCCTGTTGACGAATGATTTGGTCCACGCTGAATCCGCTACTGTATAATACAGTAGTGCAAATATCGTGGTGGAATCACACCAGACAGCAAGTCTTTAAATCCTGTTGTCATTTCGTGTTACGCTGACAGCGAATACCTTATCATCGCTTAGACATTTAGATAGCAAGTGCTTTTCAGGTTCTGCAAATCTGCGACACACGTAGGAAAAGTTTTACGTCACAGATCATTCGTCAAATGCCGCATCTTCATGTCACAAACATTTCTCTGTGGTTTGCAAAAGTTCATAGAGTTCAAAACAACATCTCTAAGTCCACACTACACAGACTGGTTTGTATACTTGCATTACTTTTACGAATAACGCTTTAACAGTGAATTAATTTATAATTGTGGACATGCGTCACAATATGTTCCGCTCAAACTTTCCCTTGGACATGAAAAATGACATGATAACAATCGCATCAAATTGGAAAGAAAAATAGTGACAAGAAAGATGACCCACAGGTTTGGGTTCCATCATTTCCTCCACCTTCTACCAAGCAAAGAAAAAGGCTTAAATACAAAGGCAATGATTACCTACAAAAGACTCCCACTATTGGACAAAGAATAACCAAATACTAGCGCCTTGCCCTGAATAAGAAAAAAACTATCCGAAGTTTCGTCAGAGCCTTTCAAGCACTGTGAACTTTGTGTTTGCTACGAAATACACGTCAATACAATAGTCCCAACTGTTTCACAAATACTTCCAAAAATAAAAACAATCCCGCTGAATCAATATTTCACATATGCAGATTATGGTATTGAAGTAGCAACTTGTGTGATATGCCATGAACAGTGTATGGACCAAACAGCAAACAACTTTTCCATGAGACGTTTAGTGCACCGAGATGCTTTTGTAGAGGTTTGGGGAACAAACAATATAATAGGGATGACAGCCACCAAATAGCCTCCCCACAGCACAATGGTGTACTCAGAAAATTTTCAGGGGGGTTTTATTCAGTGGCATATGGTGGTCATTTGAATTTGGTGTGCGCTGTTTGTGACGTCACAATATGACGTCATATTCATGTTCCAAACCAACGTTTTGGCGAAGTTTGTTGACATAATATGCATATTTTTCTACGTCCACTCCACACATTTTATGTGTCATTGCACTAAATATAAACTATTAGCGCTCCAAGTTAGGATGTCGGAGGAAAATAAACTCAACGCTACGACACAGCAGTACATAACTGCAAAAATACCAGGCTGCGCGTTAAAACAGGGGAGTAAAACACACTCATCACTCATCAATGCGTCAGAGCAATTTCAACTGCAAAATGAGGCTGCGCTAATGTCTTGTCGAATACGAGCAGTGGAGTACGGAAAGCGTGCGGCTGGACTGGCTGGCGCACATCCCGATTTGCAAGATCGAATCTTGCTAAACTGCACAAAAATTGAGAATGCGCATAAAGTACGCAAGAATACTTCCGATTTTTTGTTTTTTATAGAAGTCCAGCAAATTTTAGTTTTCCTTTTTCCTTGCTGAGACATTATCAATGCCTGAATGCTTCTATTTTAACAACTGCTGTTTTTGACCTCGTGCAACAGTTCTATCATGCTACAGAAGCTGGTAACGAGGCCAATGCGGTCAGCGCATGCGCTAATCAGCCTTAGCAGACAAAATAAAGGCAATTGTTTCAGATAAAGTGAACTATCGCGAACCACAATCTTAAACATGCGTAATGGACGAAAGGTCCGCAAAAAATGGTGAGATGGTTTCTGGACGCAGACGATAACGTAGATTCCCACCGAAACCTAATTATTACCTTTTGACCCATTTACAATGTTCCTTGAAATTTGCATGCAAATTCATTCCGTGTGAAAATTCTTTCATTTGTTGCATATTTGCATTAAGTCGACAATTTAAATAGCAAAAACTATACGAAAACAATTAATCTCCTTTGGGCAGGTAATAAAGTTTTTGTTAATTATCAAGCTCAAGGGGGGGTTTAGCCCAACTCCCCCTCTTGCGTACGCCCTTGCCGCGGCACTACACAGCGTTCCATTGCATCCTAAATAAACTACCTATTTATGACTGTATCAAGTTTCTAGAACAGACCAGGTTTAACTCTCTGCGTACTTGTCAAGATCGTTTACAAAATAAGCTCACAAATTGCTTTCAAAGCATGATCCTCCCTTTGGTACACGAGAAGTAGAAGTGCTGAATAGCCTCATGATGAAAGTAACGGCCAAAAAAAACGATACAAACGACATTTTGAAGACGTTTCGGTAAATCCTGCTACTATTATCAGTGCATTAAATTCTTATGGCCAGTCAATAGAAAAGCGCTGCAATAAAAGAAAAACGCTTCCTCCCTCATGATCATCCCTCGCGTGAAATAATTTCTGTACCTCTTTACGATGTTCACTGATTTATTTGCATTCTGCCTTGCCCATTTCTTAGACCTTTCTTATCTCCCGTGTATTTTGTTAGTTACCTATTTTTGTCTCTCCTCCCAACGTTTAACATAGGCCCTCCCCGCACGATCACTATTCTGCTCACGCATTCTACTAACGCTTTGTGTTGAGCCAGTCCCGTCGTCACGAGGTGGCTTTGGTGGGTTTAGGCCCAAACAAAGCTCCAAGCCCCCCTAAATTGAAATATGAAACACTATAAATCAGTGGAGTTGTTAAAGTTTATAATACCAAGCCCCCCGCACAAACGTAAAGCCCAGTTGAAGACTTTCTTGCGACGGTTCTGTGTTGAGCCATCGCGGTGTGATTCGGTAGCTGTGGTTTTTGTTGCTCCGTAACTGGCGCCAGGTGGTTTTTCAGGATGGGTGAAAGCAATTTTCAAATAATTAAAACGAACTACCTATTTCACAGTTTTGCTTATCGCAGCTTGTGCTTTGATTTATCAATTTTAGCCTAGAGTTTGTTTGCTTCCTCTGCACTTGCTTTAGTCATTCACCATTTCACCGGTAAGCGTTGCTTGCAGATTTCAGAACTGAGGATGGGCAGAATTAGGTAAAATCGGCTTCCAATTAAACATTTTACGATAGATTCGACCGCGTCGTTTTTGTGGAGACCAGTTACTTGAATGGATTATTTATCCTCCAGTTATGACACGACGTCTGCGAAACCAACATGCGCAGAAGACTTGAAATGAAAATGACATGGACATTATCACTGACCAGAAGAAAAACTGATCGTCTAATATAGTAAGGGGTGTAGTGGCGATTTCAAAGGTGCTGGAGCTCTGCTGGGCATTTTAGCTCATATTTGTACAGGCAACGACCCAGCATTCACTGGTGAAGGTACTGGAGCTCCGCTCCGGCTCTGTCCGGCAGCATTACAACACTGAATATAGTCAAAACTCACATGGACAGCTGGAATCTCCAAGTACCGTGAAAACAATTAAATCTCACGTAGCACGCTGCCCACGCTTGGATAAAAACTAGGCACGAAGTGTTGATGAGCCAAAGCTACATTTTGTTTTGCTGTAGTTCCGCAGCTTAGTTTGCATCATAATCTCGAAAGGCCGCATTCGCATTCTCTTCAGGGGTGATGGTTTTCGGTAGTTTGGTTGTGTACTTGTTCCAAGTTTCATCTGTCTAATGTGATGAATTGGCATTGCTTGGTGACAGTAGACAAATGTTAAATTGCTCTTCGTTTGAAGAACGGTGCAAACGAGAAAACTTGTGGCGGTCTTAGTCGTTCGACAGAATCACTACGAGCGAGATGTTGCTTTACGAAATTTTCCAAAGCAAGCCCGGGCAAGTGTCCCACGGACGGGCGTGGCCAATATGTTGCGTCCAGTTTAGCTGCAGGGCTGTCAGAATGGAACAATAGTTCCCACCTTCTTATCGTTTTCCCATACTTTGACTGATTGCGTTGTCAAGCTGGAGAGCTCCCTCCGCCCTCTGCCATTGATACTTTCCGACAGCAGAGAATTCCAAATTGTTCCCGTTCATCGTTGTTCATCGTACTCGGTTTGCAGACATAGGCGCAGCCGCTGGCCACGGCTGTATATTTCAAGCTTTGAGGGTTAGACAACTCGTAGGCCACCCGCGGAAGATTGACAATTCCTTTGAAAATTCGTAGTGCTTGCTTCAAAATCTGGATCTATCCGCATGCCAAAAAAAACTTCAGCTCCCGGGCCACTTTTGACCCTCTGGCCACGGGTTGCACACCCCTGCACGAAACCATCGAGAACGTCAATGAGGCACAATGCGCTTTTACACGAGAAATACTTGTTCTTTCAAAAAGTTCATCAACAGCCGCTTTGGTTTCTTACTTGTAAGAACAGGACGACGGGCACCAAAAAAACGGCAAAGGATTTTCTTGTAGAGGGGAAGGCACAAAATGACATATTTTCAAATATTCACTTGAACAATTTTGCATGCAGACCATCTACGTTATTGCTCAAGAATACATTTTAATTTTTAAATGCAATAACCTTTTTTCCCGAATCACTTTCATTCATGAAAAGCGCACTTAAAGAACGTCTTGAGGCAACTGCTGCTAAACTTCTGCACAACAACTAAACATCTCAGTAAACAAGCCATCATTTCTGAATGATGCTGTTGCAGCTGCTAGAAGCAAATAAACAATCGTTGCGATAATTAAAACTAGGTTTCCTACATCTGGTTGTGTAGCTTCGTACGAGCAATAGTTTTTCATCTCTAGAACACTTTTGTCATAACTAATTCATAAGCATCAACCTATGATGATTATAAACGGTGCCACAACCAGGGTTGTTGTAAAAAAAACGACCCAAAAAGAAAACCACCCGGGTTTTTTTAAAAAAGCCCACTTAATAAAAAACAATAAAACCCACTTTTTATTTTTTCTTTGAAAAAATGTACTAAGAAGTAAAAAATAAAATAGGCAGGACACTTGTACAGTTAACTTTAACTTTTCTTAATCAAACAAACCGAACAGCAATGAAGTTTGAAGGATTTGAAATAAAAATTAAACACTTTGTAATGGTTATCTTTCTCAGCTCTGCACGATCAGCATATTTTAAACAATATTTCTGCCTTATGTGCATCTATCAACTTTTTCTGATTTTGGACCATATCAAATCATATGCTGATAAAAACACTCTAAAAATCAGGGGTCGCCAATGTGGTGCCCATAAACACCAGGTCGCCCGCAAGGACCAAGCAGGTTGTCCGTGGGCATAGGCGTAGCCAAATGGCAAGGCCCCCAAATTCTAGCATTTCTTGTCGTTTTGTGCTTTGAGAGGTGTTTTCCCAAACAAAATACTGTTTCTCGCTGAAAGTCAAAATATTTGTCCCACAAAATATTTTCAGGCTGGCTACGCTACTGCTCTAAAAATAACATTATCATGATCAGTGTCTTCACATTGTGGAATATCTTAATTGTTAATACTAAAATAATTACAGGTAAATTGAGCAACATTTTTATTTCAGAAGCGTGCATCAAACTGGTAGCTCTTTGCATTAATCGGCACGTAAGACGTAGCTCTCAGCTTCAAGAAGGTTGGTGATCCCTGCCATAGATGCTGAACTAGCAGGGCATGCAGATAAACTTGAAATGAAACTGCAGAGTTTGTGTGGAAATGTTTTTTCTTTGTTTGCTGTGCGCATTCTTGCCAAGCCTTACCACTTTGGAGTGAATTAAACAAAACTTTGCAAAACAAAGATGGGGTACATTTCTTTACCCTTGAATTTGAATGGCATAATAGGTATAACAAGCTATTATTGTGTAATTCTGAAAACAATGATATTGCATGATGCAATCAAAAAACAATTAAGAATAAGGTTTTTCCATTTTCCTTAAAAAAAGAACAAAACCTTGTTTCTTTTCAAATAACCCAAAAAAAACGTTTTTTTTTTTGAAAAACAGGTGGGTGTTTTTTTTTAAACCCGGGTTTTTCTCAACCCTGGACACAACCCACAGTCAAGTGAAGATTGATTTGATTTCATAGATTTATTGTTTCATATGACTCAGCTAATAAGCATAAACAATGCAAAAAAACATCATGCAAAGAAGCACCAATTGTCAGTGGAAGTTAGAATAAATGAAAACACACTGAGAAGAAAAGTGATCAATGTAAACCAAGATTGTCACTAAATGGAACAAGCCTGATTGCGAATTTGACAACCACGAAATGACCTTATGGCGGCACTGTTCAGTGACTCATTACAGGCGCGTAGCTGGGGGGGCAACGGGGGCAATTGCCCCCCCCCCAACTCCAAACTTTGCGCCAAAAATTTACAGGTTAATAAAGCTTTTGGTGTGTAAGCTAAAGAAATACTTCAATGCAAATCAACGTAACTGCTTAAGGAACCTGTCCTACTTCAGGTTTTAGTCGAACCTGATCAAAACAGGATGGTTTACTAATTGCCATGATTAATCAAACGTTTTGTACAGTGTAAATGTTGGAGAACTCATATCATGGCTGACGTTTACCTGAGGTTTTCTCCCTGTGGAAGTTGATGATAATGAAATACAAACGTGTATCCAAGCGCTTGCCGTCACTAACCGAAAGCAAAACAAGGCGTAACGCTTTTCGCAGCTGTTTGCGACGCACCAGTTTGCTGTATCCCACCTAATGGTGATGTAAACTTCATTTCAAGACCATCGCAAAATTCCTCCCTGATAACGCTGACGTGCAACAAATACTGTATAACGTACCCTTGTCTGCAGCATCAGCCGTAGCCTTCAGTGCTCGTCAAACTTTCGTTATGGTAGCCCAAAACGCCTTTTCAGTCGCGAGGAAAAAAAAACATGCTTATTTTTGATGGCCCAATTTCAAATTTATGCTGTATTCAGTTACCTGTTATATGACAATGCTATGTTAATGTCATGAAATGTATAATGACAAAAACAATGCTTAGTTAACGCCAACAAATCAATGTTCCATAATTGTTACAGTAGCCTACGTTTCAGCCCACACAACCACAATATAGAAAGTGTTGTGCGACCCAGTAAAAAGGGTTAAACAGCCCACAACTGGCCGAGGCTCAGTTCGCCGACCACTACTTTAAATGAACATCGGGATTTTTGTTTTTGTACAGTTTTATGACTAAATGCGTGAACATGGCGGTGATATACGTTTCATGCCTTGAAGCTCAAACTTTGACTAAGAAGCAATCCAGTTTCAAAGTCTTTTTTATTACGCAATAAGGCCACAGATACTGTTTAGGAAGAAAGCATTAATTTTAGATGTATATTTGTGGTGATTAAACATGTACTGTGACAGTTCAATCACAATTGTGTGGAGTCAACTTTTTCATCAATGATTTCCCGTTAACTACAGCCTGCGAGTGAAACATTTTGTTAAGTAATCAGAGTTCGACATGCACATAATCTGAAGGTGTTAGAAATTTCACCTGATGCTAATTGCCAGTTGCCTATCCTACATTAAATTTGATATCATTCAACTGCCACGGGAAGAGTCATCAGCAAAATCTAGCCTCAGTAGGAAGATGCTTTTGTACCTGCTGAGGGTATTGACACTGCCATTACTTATAAATAGCTTGCAATCTGCTTTCTCGATAAAGCGCACGTGACTAAAATGAAACTAAATTGAACTGTTTCCCAATCGATTGGCATTTCTCTATTAAACAGTAATGGATTTCAAAAAAGACTTCAACCGCTTACGCAAAAATGGCTAGATTAGGGGTTCCCAACGTTTTTTGAGCGCGACCCACATCAGAGTTTGGCGAACACCTCTCGATTTAAGCCTCAAACAACATAAGAAAAAATAATGATTGTGTGGATGATTTTTCGCAGTATGTTGCTAAGTCGTTTTTATTGACACAGACAAGCAGTGGTAACGTTGAAACTACACAACTCCGGTTTGGATCGCCTCTGCGCGACCCATTTGTTGACCCTTCTCCACACTTGTTTGGATTTCGACCATTAGTTTGTGAATCACCGGGCTAGATCAACGAACCAACTTGTGTGTTAAGCTGCAGCGACAAGTATTTCTTGCAAAGCCGTGGAGATAATCAATTGTAGCTTCGTTGTCGCTAATACACACTTTGTGCAGACTGAGTGGGTCAAACATATACAAGTTTGTTTAGAGGAGATGTGCAACTTACACCAGTTTAAAATATTGTCTACATCATATTTGTGAATTGTTTTGTTAACTCCAAATAGCTAGCTAACAACCTAACCGTTTTTGGGAAGCAAGTTTGGTGTAAAGAGGGTACAAAAATGCTACCGCAGTCGCATTTCATAGCGTTTAATGACATAAAATCCAAACATTTCTCAAACGTGGTGAGGGACTCTACAGCCTTTACGTCATCAGCTGCATACATCAACCAGTCGCTCAAGAATTGTACAAGATCCACATCTTATGTGTGCAAGTTTTGTAGACCTACTTCGGGAGTCGGTGTCTTAGATCATGGGACGGAGACCTTTTTCGCACTGCGGACCGGTTTCAGCCTGGCATTATTTTGCGGAACGGCTCTCAATAAAATAGTGAATGTTTGGCACATATGAATTCATTACAACTCGTACTGCAAGTCACCACGGCACTGATTCAGTGAGATCTGGGTTTGCTTTGCAGCAATAAGATGCTCCGACCTTAAGGAATTCGGTAGTCAATGGCACCCGCAGTGTGTTCCTTATGCCAGTCGTTCCAGTCACTTTTGGACCAATTTGGCCTTCGTTCCGCACAGCTTCACCACCGGCACCGGGCCGCGGCCCGGTGTTTGCCTACCCCTGTCTTAGAGCAAACTTTCTGCTCGGCTTCGATTGAACGTGTATTGGTTGATAGCAGAAGCGTTTAAATATAAAAAGCACAATGCCAATGGCGGTCACGATGATTTCTTAATCAACTGCAAGATTGGCTGCTAAAAGCACTGCCGATCTTGTATTTACAGCATCGAAATTTTCACAAGCGTTTTTGCAAGGAAGTATTACGAGCAAATGGTGGTTTTCATCCAAAGCAGAAGCTAGGAACTTTACTAAAAAATAACTTTAAAAACTATCAATAAAATCAAAAGAGACTTTGTATTTGCCGGCTTAAACCTGAACATAATTTTTCAGACAAAAAGCGCCCGATAAATGCACGTTTTATGGATAATTCTTGTAAAAACCAGGGGCATTCTTGTAAAAAATAAATAAATATTTCAATGTTGAGACTTGGATGTTGTTTACC
>Ga0210059_1014128_pt1 | contig 11843 bp, 7 predicted proteins | sample Ectturendosymbi2_FD_188042 | JGI IMG/M metagenome (GOLD analysis project Ga0210059, IMG submission 188042) | Ecteinascidia turbinata endosymbiont from Florida, USA - Sample 2 (SPAdes) (version 2) | ecosystem: Host-associated > Tunicates > Ascidians > Unclassified | place: Key West, Florida... | reverse complement strand
CAATGCTGTTGCTATTTGGCGCACATGTTAGAGGTTGACAGCCGTACAAGTAACTGACGTGGGATGTTTCAAGGCTTCCAACTAGAATATTCAAATACTGGGTGCCAGAGTGCTCTCACCAACATCCAGAAAAACTTGTTTGTCATGAACAGCATTTCGTATCCACTGTAATTCATCTGCGCTTAATTCCAGCACTGCTCGTCTACTAGTAGTTTCAGATGGCCAACTGTGACCAATGTCACAAGAGGTTTTGACATGCTTATAGTCAAACTTGTACAAAGGAACATCAGCAGACAAAAATTCTTTGGTCAACTTTTCTACAAAGTCGATGTCACTGCTCTTTAAAAACGTTTGCGAAGTGTGGGGGATTAGCTGATTCAGATCTGCTGCCTAACGCTTGTTGGTGTTTGGACGTATTTCGATGACTATCAACAAGAAAGCGTTTGCTGCAAGAAACCCTCAGTTGCACAAATTGCAATATAATTCATTGTTGGGACTTTTCGTAAATTCTTAAGGGAACTCTTTTAGTATGGACTGAATTTTATATGCAATGGTAGCTTTAACTTTTGGCATCATTTAAAAATCTAAATCCAAATTTAAATAATTTATTGTTACTTCACCGTTTTGACGGTTGAATTCACAGTTAATTATCGTCTGTTTGGCTACATTTACACGAAACCTGAAGAGGGGTGGTTACCACATCCTTAAGAAATCAAAAATTTTGAAAATGCTTTGTTCATTTAGTTCTGTTGATAAAGTATTAAGTAGACTACACCAAGTTTGGGATAACGGTTCCATTTTGCGTTGCGCAAGCCAATGCCAACAAAGATTGACAGTCCCAGCATTGATACACAGTCGGAGATTTTTTTTCGGATCAACGACCCGATTCGGGTTCCTAAAATCAGAGAAAAATTATCATCGGGTCTCTAGAATCAGAGAAATCGGGTCCCTAACATTTTCCTCAAAAAAACCCTGGCTTAAATAATAAAAAGGTACTTTAAACTAACAACGTTGATGCCTCTCCGTCTGCGCTATACTGCATACGATTTTACCTAAGAAATATACACTTGAACAATGTTGCGCCTCCTAATTGTCACCAGACTCACAACTATGCGATTGCAGCACACTCGCATATAATTTAATCTGACTTTGACTATTGCACCACAATCATTTGATTGCGCTAGGAATGGCAATCAGTACTACCGTGCAAAATTGGCAGACATTGCAAAACCAATTTAATAATGTGTAAGCTCTATCAGGCATATCAAAATTATCACTTTCCCACCAACACCAAAAATAAATTTTGACTAATAACTGATAATTATAAAAAATTGACTTTATTGCCCTATAAAAAGAATATTGACCTAACGCTAAAAAATTGTCTTTTTAATGACCTATCAAATTAAGAATACGAAACTTACTCTTACTATCCAGAGTACTCGCAAAAAATGACGTCATCCAAGCTTACTACCAAAAATTGACTTTATTGAAAAAACTAGCCCTAAGGATGACATAAGCCACAATACAACAAAAAAATTGCACGGCGTAAAACTGAACTTCCTACAAATCCTACATGTTTCAGCGAATCTCTAGAAAACGCTTTGCGGGCCACTGTTAAGAAACACTCTTCCTGTTTTCTTAAGTCGATTCGGTCAAAAATGTCCGATAACGAACGATGACAAGATTTTGAGCTATTTCGGACTAATGAGACCGAAATGTCTCAGCCGAAAAAGAAAAGAGCACTGTTCTAGGGAGTTGAATGTTCTGAGAGAAGCTTAGTAAGAAAGCGATCAAGTCATTTGTTTACAACGTTGTGTTACTTTTGTTTATTTTCTGGGACAAGCGCGCAACTGACCGTGACGTATGGTCAGCTTACATTATTATTATGATGGAACCAGGGCTAACAAGCTATTACCGGTTCAGCTCAGGGCTGTGGAGCAGGAGCCGAAACAATTTTGGATGGCTGAAGCCGGAGCTAAAAAATTTTGAATGGTGGAGCCGGAAATTTGAAATCCCGTCCACCAGACATAGTTCGTGTAACAAGCCAATGGTACAAACAATGCAGTGGTTTTCAGTTTTCAATGGACCGAATCGTTCCGGAGCCGGAGCCAAAAACGCACCGCAGCCCTGGTTCGTGTGAACCCTACGAAAAGATCTCCACAACTTTAAATCTGTTTTAAGTCGTGCTTCGATAGCAAAGTAATCAGGCGATAATTAATATGTACTGTAAGTGGTTTATACGCAACAGAGGAAAAATGTAATCAACAGAGGTGATTTGTGCGCTGGATTTCGAAACTTTTATGAAAAAGGGCAACTGGGTGTAGAAATAACTGTACATTCAGAATATCGGAAAATAGTTACTAAGCACTACTTTTATGGAACGCATAGAACTGTATGTTCCTGAAACAAAGAAAAAAACGCTTTGAAAACTCAACCTAGTCGATATTCAGTGGCGCTACGGCTTGAAACAGCAGCAGAGCAATGAAAGTGCGTCGTATGAAATGTCAGAACCAATAACATAATGAAGCATAGCATTGCACGAAAACAGTTGGTGTCCTTCACGGTACAACTTGTGGTTGAAAACTCACCAAAGGAACTCTCGAACACACAAAAAGGGGTTAACCGCTCAAACAACAGTCGTTCACACACATAATTCAGCCGAGTAACAACAATGAAGCAGTAAGCAACACTCCTATCAGTAAACTGACTTGTCAGTTAGGCACTGCAATGGCCAGGTGCAAGAGAAAAAAACGTATTTACGATGCAACAAATGCAGACTTATTCGCTAGTGCAAGAAACTCGTCGGTTTAGGAAACACATCAGCCTTGAGCAGCTCAAGTATTTTTTGAAAGAATAATAATGTTTTGAATTGGAATGTGACCGACAAATTTTGAGCTCTGATTAATTAAAAAAGAGGCACTGCACAAACTACAAGAATTTCTTCATGACAATTAGGTGAGTGAAAAAGTCCACGTAAGTGTAGAATCAAAGCGCAACGTTTCGTTTACTTCACTCAAAAACAACTATACCCGTAAAACAAGATATCTGGACTTCAAAGTGTCTTTGATGTCGTAAGGACAATGCAGAGTTGTCCAGTCTTTCGAAGGATCTCGCTCAACGAGATTAGCATTACTGCGAGAGAGGGATTCTAGACTCCACAATCGATTTTTTGCTGATTTTCCTTGCTTTGCAAAAACGTAAATTTCTGAGGGACGGATAGTTGCAAATAAGACGTCGATTCCGCCAAGTTTCTCAAGAACATACCTCGATTTGCGTAAACGCCAAATGCTTGTATTGTTAACACTTTCCACATCATCATCTTCCACCATACATTCTGATGGACATCCCAGAACAGCTCCTAAAAATTTGAAGTCTTTTGATTCTCAACTCCTTTTTTCTAATTGCGTAAGCTTCTGAATTGGACAACTCAGGATGATGACGTGTATCATCAACACCAGTTTTTTTCGGTTATCTTCCTTTTATTTCAAAACACCTTATAAAACACGTACGGGAGCACATAGTTTTAAGTATATTACACAGACTCACGTTTTAAGGCAAGGATATTTGGAACAAAAACGGTTCTCAACACCGAAAATTGACATTTGCATCTTTTGAACACTACTGCAAGAAAAGACTAAATCTAACCGCCATGAATATGCACTAGTAAAATAGGAGTTTAATAAATACAGTACCTGTCAATACAGCCCAATGAGCTCGATGGCCCTTCCTTAGGCACGGTTCAAAGTTTTTGTCATTGTCATAAGGTACAAGCACAGGATGGCCAAGCAGTAATTCCTTCAATATAAAAGAGGAACTTTCAGAAAGACTCTTTTCAACCACCACTGCCTTGCATTGATACAGCTGAGTAGCGAAGGTTTGCATCTCGAAAACTGAAACATGTATGCTGCTGTATGTAAAATATTGAAACATGGATGCAGATTATTTAAAAAGTTGGCAGGCATCTGTTTTGCAAAGCTTTGACAAATTTTGCATGTTCAGAGCTTACTGACAAACATGTATAAAATCAAAGACAACTCGCCGCTTTCGAATTAGTATTATAAGCTGACAACAAGGTTGTGCAGACAAGCAGTAGTAACTTGAAGATTATCTGGTCAACATGAATGCTCCTATCTATTTGGTTCTTTGTGAGGTCCACCTGACCCACGAGGTCACTCTACTGTCCGGGGTTGCAGAGTCAGAGTCGCAAGGAGTCAAAGGTTTTTAGGTGGAATCGAATTCCTAAGAACACTAGGAGTCAGAGTCGGATTTTTTATCCAACTCTTGACTCCAGAAGTCCAATTGAATTATTTTTCACATTCCACTCCTAACTAAGGAATCGTAACTAGTGCCTGTTGAAATGATACAATTCCTTTTGAAACTTTGATTGAAACAGAGAAATATTGCTGTGCACCACGATTTCCATTGATTGCTAGTTGCTAAAAAATTGTTGACAGCCAAACTTCATTCACGTTTATTTGGAAAGGTCAAACTTTAAGGAGGCGGAAATTTTGGAAAGGTTGCACTTGGAATATTTTGGAAGCTTGGAACCAGAGTTGGAGTCGGATATTTTACTTGCACAAACACAGTTGTCTACAAGTAAATCTGAATGGTGATATGCATTTACCTACAGCACACATACTAATTTAACCCACTTTTAGCAATTTTTGTACCTACTACAATATACAGTACGTAATTTTTTAAACAAGTAATTTTGAAACGACAATGCCCCATAAGCCGTCTTGTTATGATACTGATTTTAAACAGTGGTTCAAATGTAAAAGTTGCAGTTAAACCAATATAAAAATTGCAATGCTCAATTATATAGTGTTTTGAAAACTTCAAAAATGCCACTTGTCTTGAAATAGAGTTCATTCTGGAAAAAATCTTACCTGAAAAGATCTCCCCCATTTTGCTTACACCCAGTTTGATGGCAGCATTCAGCATTTTCTCTGGTGGTATCACAGTTATTGTAGGTTTCAGTTTCTGCAACATTTTTCCAGCCATACCCAATGCAACCAAACCGCACCTGTTGATACATTTTTTGACATTACAAGTAAAAGTGTAAAGAAAATAGCTAGATTTACTCACAATGGTTTCTGGTAACCTTGTAAAATTGAATCCACAGCACTATTGAACAGATACCAGTTCAAGATCGTTGAAGCTTTGGCAGATGTGCAATTTCTATAAACAAAGGATTAACAACTCAAATGAAGGCATAAAACCACAAAAAATGAAATACCTAGACCTGTTCTACTGTCTGTCTGAACATGGCTTCAGCTTTGGGCTTTAAACCAACAAGTGACTTGGCGGTTAAAGTTGCAGCAATCTTGTACATACATTCATAAACATCAACTCAGAGTTGAACACCAAATCACAGACATCAGAACTAAGAAAACAAACTGTTATAAAGATGCAGGAGTACTAAAGCACTATATAGATAATATACCCTATCCCTCAATCCCTTTGAAAGAAAAAAACATTAACACTTTGAGAGCCGGTCTACGAATATACCGTACCTAGATTTCGGCCTGAAACCAGCAGTTTTCGGTTGCCTTACCAACGCCACAGCTCCTCCGCCGACTGTGCTACAGAGCTGTTCAAGTGCTCAAACGGATCGGCCAGTCTTCTACTCCGCACTCGAAAAAAAATTTTTTGGTTGGGGGTTGCGGATATTTTACAAGTGACGTCCTAAGTGAAGCAGTTTTTTGGGTCATTTTGGCTCATGTTACCTGGCCTAGGGCCCAACGGATAGGCCAAAGTATTTCTCTGAAGTTTTTGTTGGAAATTAGGTTCTAGTCCAAGTCTTTTGAGCCTTTGATCGACTTTCTAGCGTTTCTGGTTCAAAAGTTATGACCTAACATAAGCAAACTAATTAATTAGCTAATTAGTCAAATATTCTTATTACTTTAGATCATAACTTTTGAACCCAAAACCCCTGAAAGTCATCCAAAGTATCAAGACTCGGATTGTAGCCTAGTTTCCAATAAAAACTTCAGCGAAATACTATCATCTAACGGTTGGCACCCAGGGCCAGGTAAAAGTAGGCCAAGGTGACCTAAAAGCCCTCCACTTAGGACGTCACTCATAAAAAATCCGCAACCCCCAAGGAAAAAAATTTGCAGACTAAAAGACTTGTCGCGCCTTTTGAGCCTGTGACCGGGTCTGTAGCGCTGACTGGACCAGAGAAATTCCTGCGCAAAGCCACGTGCGATCCTGTTGTTTTGGCACAAGCATTCCCAATTTTGGCCGGACGTGAAAGTGTTAAGCAAATTTCCATCGTTCAATATCATTGTAGATGCATTTGGTACATGAAAAGCACAAGTGCTGAATAGCCTTATAATGAAGTTCACTGCCAAACGAAAGGACACAAATGACATATTGCAAACGTTTTGATAACTCCTGTTACCATCATCAGTGCATTGCAAATTTACTTGCAGTGATCACGCTGCAGGTGCTTATTGGTCATTCAGGAGATAAGCGCTGCAAAAAATGAATGCAAAGGGCTGTTTCTGTAATGATATAGTGGCATGAAGTATACGTAGTCACATGACTCAGCTGGATACCCACTGATGGTGATGGTGCGTGACGTCATGAGTGAGACATGAAGCTCTGTTACAAGTCATATTTTAGATGCACAGGAGGAATAAAAATGTCAACTGTATCATTAAGATGGCAAATTTATGTGTTATTAAAAAGAAATACCTAACTGGTACGTTGATCAAATTGCCAAAACTGAAATGAACGACATCCATGCACTGCATATTTACCTCACGAAGACCAACCTAGACTCTAGTGCAGCAGTTCTTAACTCTTTGACGTCCGGGTTAATTCAAGCGGTTCGCAAAAAAACAGCTGGATCACACATGGCTTTGCGCGGGAATATCTCCGCTCCTGTGTCAAAAGACATGGCAAGTCTTGTAGTGGGTGCAGGTTTTTGTGAGTGATGTCATAAGTGGAGGACTTTTTCGCCACCTTGGCCAACTTCACCTGGCCCTGGGCGCCAACCACTGGATGGTAGTATTTCGCTGAAGCTTTTATTGGATTCTAGGCTACAATCCGAGTCTTTTGATACTTTGGATGACCTGCTGGGGTTTCGGGTTCAAAAGTTATGATATAAGTTAATAAAAATTTTTGAATAATTAGTTAATTGGAAAACTAATTAATTTGTTTAATTAAGATCATAACGTTTGAACAAGAAACGTTAGAAAGTCAATCAAAATCTCAAAAGACTCAGACTCGAGCCTAGTTTCCAACGAAAACTTCAGCGAAATACTTTGGCCTAGCGGTTGGGCCCTAGGCCAGGCAACATGAGGCAAAATGGCCCAAAAACTACTTCAATTATGACGTCACTTATAAAATATCCGCAACCCCCAACCAACAAATTTTTTTTCGAGTGCAGTCTGGAAGATTGGCCGATCCATTTGAGCCCTTGAACAGCTCTCTAGCGCAATCGGCAGAGGAGCTAAGGCATTGGTAAGGCAACTGACAACTGCTGGTTTCAGGCCGAAATCTAGGTACGAATATATCGTATCCCGGCTCTCAAGTGTTAAGCTTCCATGGTCTGTGGGCTTGACACCTGTGGACCCCTGCTCTTTTATAAAAATGTAGATTTCATTTTAATGATGAATAAACTTCATAGCCACACCAGTGAAGACCTCTGCTTGTGGATTCCCGAATATGACCTCAATTGAGAAACTACATTTCTAGTGCTTACCAAGAAAACCTATAAGTTCCAAACTATTCAAACCAACCATCATGTGTCAGCAAAGCATGCTGCATTTCATTACACTTGAAACACAGATTAAACTACCTGTAACTTTAGTTAGTAAATACAACCATTAATAAAATATGTGAGGAGGAAACCAACCGGTTTCAGCTAGAGTTGATATAGTACCAGCAAAACAACATCAATAGTTAAATTGACTGTACAATACTTTATAGTTTTCAATAGCAAAAAAGCATATTTAACCACAACCTACTGCATTCCTATTATAACACAATAAAAACATTAATTTCTACAGTATATGATTCATCTGCAGCAGAGCATTGGCAGTGTTAACCTTTTCCCATATTTATCAAGCATTTGTTATGAGAAAACAGTAAACAATGTCCACACATTTATGAAAGCTAAAGCAAAATCCTGAGTGCATATTCAAACATCGTTTTTCCATATTTTCTGGGGGCACCATAAAATTTCAGTGAAAATCAATTTTCAGTAAGCAGTCAGCAACACAATCATTACCCAAAAAACACTTAGTTATTTACATCACACACCCACTGTGATATGAAGTACTGCACCACTGCTTTTCACCAAGGTTTCTCAAAAACAACATAAGTTTGTTTTACCAAGAGGGTCGAAACATGTGTCAGCCAAAAAAGCTGCATTTCAACAACTTATCAGTAAATCCCTACTTGTGACTTTTCCATGAAATGTGTAAGCTTTCATGAGTAAACACTTATAAAATCTTATTGCAAAAGTTTCCCTTTTTGCTGAACAAAAAAAAAAACAGGATCTAATATTTGGCAAGATCTTATATGAAACAGAAAAATTTGTCAAGGAACAGCCAGCCAACAACCATAATGAAATTTGTGCACACTTTCTAAGCACAGTGAAAACTGCATAATAAAGCGAAGCATATGTTAGTGATATTTTTCAATCATATAAAAAATTTTCTGGGAGATTTGATTATTTTTACCATGTCAATGATGGGGGTTCCCTGTAAAAGACGGATATCTGAAAGTAGCGGATCTTGGTTGCGAATACAAAATGATGTAACCAGAGTTGCGAAAACCAATATTTTATGGTGAGCAATTGACACCACAATGGTAGCAAAAATAATATTTGTTGCTAGGCTAATTATTGCATTTTTGATAACAAAATCCAGGGGGACTAAAATTTAGGTTTCAACAGTTGTGAAAATATAAAAAATTAAAACATCATAACTTTTTAGCATTACTTGTTCAGGGGAAAATTGTTTTAAATTGCAATGACAAAAAATTTTTTCTGTTGTATCTTCACTTTTATTTATTGTGCAACAACGTCTTTTTCCACTCCGGTTATATCATCACATATCCATTAACGATATCTGCTCTGACAGACATCTGTTCTTTACATTGTACCAATGATAGGTATTTACGGAGCAAACATGTTTGACTGTTCAATAAAATACGCCTGATATTAAGCTTTGATCCCTTTTGAAAAGATTTTGAATGTGCAGCATGTGCACAATAACACGTCCATCCAAAAATCTCACGTGTCATAATGTTTAATTCCACTAAGGATTTTTAACACAGACAAATCTGCACAGATGCCATTGGATTTTATCAACAATTGAAACTGAACTAGCATAAACTATAATAATTAACCTATGTCTAAATCATGAAGTAAGCCAAGTTCTGATAACTAGTGGCTGCAGCTGCAACCATGGTCATCGGAAGGATCTTTTCAAGGTGGAGGGCAATAATGGATTTTTCCAAAGGAAATTGAAAATATTTTTCCAGGGGAAGGCAAAAATGGTGAAATTTTATATTTTCGTAGATGTAACAATAAGCTATTGTGACGTAACAAATCCCTTGATTTTGATCAGTTTTATGCGATAACACGAGGTCATAATGAATCCTATAGTTGCACGTAGTGTTGCCAGCTTGTATGGATATAAACCAAATCTAAAAAATTGACATATTTTCAAAGCGTTTGTTATACAAGTTTTTGGGTGGTAGGCCCATAACAGAAACAACAGGTATAATTTTGGTGTGTTTTGATGGCAAATATACTTGAGCCTATAAAAAATACTAAAAATTAAAACAGTCTGCTTACGAACTTATTACATCGCAGGCTATTTGAAACAACCTCACGGGCCGGATGCGACTCATGGTTTGGGTAGCCTTGCCCTAGCTCAAACTTATGTAAACAATCTTTTTTGTTGGAAATGTAAAAGAAAAATTTCAAATTTCAAAATCCAGGGGCTAAGGATTCCCGGCTTCGTTCCGACACCCATGGTGCAGCGTATTGACCAACTCAAGCATGATTAGCCTCCAAAAGAATGGTTCGGCAAAAAAATAGAATTGGCAAATCCGTCACTGTTAATAGTGTTACACTAACCTGCGATGGTTTTCAACTGTTTGCAAACACAGACTATTTTCCTCCTTTTCTGATGATTTTCCCGAATCAATAATTAAACCTGTTTTGAATGCTGCTGCTGATTGCAGCTCCATCCCGTTCACAACCAGTGTTCCCACTCTGTTATGAAGAAAAACCCCAGAATTAACCTTGAAAAAACCCCAGACACGCAAATGTTAAAATTCAAAACCAAACTTGAAGTGCACGCTACTGGTACTTGCACATAAAAATTAAGGTGATATACAGTATTTGCATCAAATGTTTGACAAGTTCAAGTCCATTTTTAAACATACTAACAAATTACAAGTAGGCTAGCAGCAAATCAAATGTATGAAGTAATATTAAAGATCTTTTCTAAAAGGTAGCGTCTATTTTATTGCCAACATTCTGGCGGCAACAGATCGGCACAAGCTATTATGCCGCCAGTCTAAGATTCGGTCTCGTGGCATGACGCAATTTGAATAAAAACGTCAGTTTGTCATGCAGTCAGCATACTACTTGTAGCATAGTGGTTATGCTTCAAGTCTAGCATGCCATTGCTTTTCAGTTCAAATCTTGCCTTGGCGACTTCCCTTTTCTTTTTTTTCTTTTTTCATAACTTTCCAAACTTTTCTCTTAGAGGTGTTAGGTTTAGGCTTTGGTTAACGTTTGGTGATGGTTAGCATTAGTGGTTAGCGTTAATAGGCTTTAGGGTTAGCGGTAGGGTCAGCATTAGGGTTAGCGTTAGGGAATAAGGTTACCATTAGGGTTTAGTGTTAGCGTTGCCATTAGGGGTTAGTGTAAGGGGTTAGGGTTAGCTTTAGGGTTTATCTTTTGTGTTTACTTCGTTTCTGCCAAGCCTGTTGCTGCTGGCATCTTGGCAGCAAAATATACACTGCCTTTCTAAAATGCGTTTAATGTTTTCTTTTAACTGAACACTAGTTAAACACACATACTGTATTGAAACATGTACATGATACATTCAAGGTCTTACAATTTTCTTTTCACACGAATCATTGCATTCATTGCAATATTTAACTACTAATTTAACGTTCAAAATTGTATATTCATACCTATAACAATACAATGCGCCTGACGATAATGATTAAAATGAACAGATTCTCAACCACGTCCACAGCATCTTCAAAACCAAAAAAAGTATTCCACAATCATGCACAACCAGCCCTTGACATATCAGCGTTGGGTTAGAGTGCTGACCTATGCCTAGACAGTGCTTAATCTGTAAAACATTAGATTTCAAACAATTTGGTCAACCTAGCCCTACTCAACTGAACTGACTACTAGGCCTACGCTACTAACTTACTCTGCACATTTATTGCCCCTGTGAAACTACTGTATTCTTGAATGGAAAATACAGTAATACAACATACATTTTTTGACCAGAGTAAAAAAAACTCCAGATTTTCGATAAAAAACCCATAACCCCAGATGAAACAGAAAAAAAACAGATCTAACTACTGAAAAAAAAACTGCAGTGGCAAGACTATCCAGTGCCCACAACATGACACCAGAGGTAGCCGGAGTCACTTTTTCAGACTCCGACTCCACTCCTGTCCAAAATTTTTTAATCCGGATCCGGTAATTTTTCAAATTTGAGAGTTCGCCTCATGCTCAGACTTCGGCTACAATCATCGATCCAACCGTAATTTACCCATGTTTTTACTTAAGAAATGACCACACAGACTCCTGCTACTGCAGAAATTGAAAAGTGACTCCGGGTCCG
>Ga0210059_1014127_pt1 | contig 11843 bp, 5 predicted proteins | sample Ectturendosymbi2_FD_188042 | JGI IMG/M metagenome (GOLD analysis project Ga0210059, IMG submission 188042) | Ecteinascidia turbinata endosymbiont from Florida, USA - Sample 2 (SPAdes) (version 2) | ecosystem: Host-associated > Tunicates > Ascidians > Unclassified | place: Key West, Florida... | reverse complement strand
CTGTGACCAGGAGAAATGCTGCCAGCATATTGGCCTGTGTGCAACTTTGATCTAATTTTACCTGTTCTTTCTCTAACTGCTTTTAGCGTACTGACCACCATCACTGCCTAACACTTGCCCCTGTATCAATGTGTAGCTATTGCCTTCCGAATCCTCGTTCTTTCTGTAAGATTCATTGTTTCCTCAGTTGTGCAGTGTTACCTTGTGCATTGGTTAAATATCTTATCAATCGCATGGCCTGTGATGAGAGTACAACATGGTTTCGTGTTCAACATTGTTTCAAACCTCTGAGGCCAGTTAAAAAAAACAACAAAAAACTACACTGAAAATGTAGCTCTAATTCCGTTGTTTGTGCACTAACAAAGTCACTTTATATTTCTGCTGTAAACTTAAAATTACCTGTCAGGCTACACCTTGTCCTTGTCATTATTTATCTAAAACTTCTAAAACTTAGAAGCATATATTAAACACTAGTGTAGATACATGCTTCCATTCTGACCCATTTCTGGATTAAACAATTTGAAATTAACTATCCAATTCAACGACAAGGCTAGAATTTTCTTGATCTTCATCTTCTTGTGTTCCAAATTTATGAACAAAATATTAAAGTCATGAAGTGCATTAAGTTGATATTCATAATAATGAGTTAACAACACGATCAAAACCATTCATTAAGTTCACATATGAATGAAAGGCCAGGAACACTTGAGAACAAACACTGACTCATGACAGATTCAACTGAAACAGTAACACTTGTTGCACAAAATATACATTACAAGATTGCAAGGGGCTAAATAATTAGTTACTACACACTTTGAACATTACAAGGTTGAAGTTACTGCAGAGTGTTACCGTAAAAGCCTTGAGAAACTTCTAAAAGTAAAATTTTACCAAACATGCAAAACACTAGGACATTATCAGTCACACAACCGAGTGCAGCAGTCTTCAGATACAGTACTAGCGCAGCAGATACCAATGGTAAGCGAAAGATTATCACTGACTGAAACATCTGTATAAAATCTACTGACTGCAAGGGCTAAATCATTACTACACACTTCAAAGCAAAAAAAAGTTGAATTGCCACGGTGTTACGGTAACAATGTGTGAATGCGGCCAAAAACAATACAAAATATTTAATGAAAACTTAGTTTTTCAGTGACAAACCAAAATAGGGTTGCCTGTAAAAGGTGGAGCTCCGCGATTCCTCCAAACATGGAATGCATGGAAGTTTGCGATATTGAAAAATTTTATACATTCACAACTGTTGAAACCTATTTTTTGTCCCCGAACCGTTGTGAAACTCAGATAACCAAAAATTATAAAACTTCAAAATATACTTTTTTTGCCGTAGTATAACATGACCTTTTGCAGTAAAATCATTTTTCCTACCGTTTACTTCTCATTCCATTGCTCAACGAAAAATATCGGTTTTAACGACTCCGGTTACGTCATTAAACCTCTCCAAGCAAGCTCCTCTATTTACGGAGCTCCGCCTATTACAGGCAACCCAAATTAGGGTCAAAAACATGGCCAAATTTTATAAAATGGTCGAATGCGTTTTTTCATGGTAAGTGCAATTCAAAAATGGCCAAATTTTTCGAAATTGGCCATGAAATGTCCAGTCTGGCAACCCTGCACTGTCACAAGAACAGCAATACAACCAGACCAGTCTGGTTCAGTGTTGCCACTTTGTTGTTACGGAAAAGTACTAGATTTCATGATGAAAAAACACTAGATTCACAAAAAAAACACAAGATTACAAAAGCCTACTGACACACAGTGTGAAAATGCCCAGAAAATGTGCTGCAATGCTAACCATAAACAAGACATTGTGCAATGTGCAACTCATTGTAGACCAGATATAAAGAAAACGGGAGATAGCAGCAATGCGTGCGTTTGTTTTGCAGGCCACCGAAACTTTTAACAGATGACCAAGTGACTTCGCAGCGGTTCAGCTCAAAACATATGATATTTTCTTGCGTAATTTAAGATGTATAATTAGGTAGAATTTTTACAAAATTTCAATTGCACTAAATCAAACGGTCTCAATTACAGCTACAATTACACAAAGTCGTGCAATGAATTACATTCAGCTCAGTCATTAAAAAGCACTAGATAGTCATAAAAAAACACTAGATCTAGTGGAAAAACACTAGGAGTGGCACCACTGGTCTGGATTCCGTGGCAAGCACATGCACGATTTTTTTTGACCATCAGTGTCACACGGCAAAAAATAAATCAGTTTATAAGTCACGTGTCTGCAAAACCCGACACACTCCATTCATTTTTTTTACTCAGAAAACCATATTTTTCTGTAAATATCTTTCAGTAAGGTCTTCGATTGCACACCATTAGATTTGACAGGTATCCAAAACAAAAATGATAAATTTCAGGTTGTTGTTAGAGCCAAATTTACTAGATAGAATTCTAACTCTTGCAACAAATAGACAATTACGAACCTGAGTCTTGTAAAAGACCTCATAAACAGGGTTTCATTGAATTTTGAAAAAGCTTTTTCTAAAAAACTATTTTTCACCGTTAGAGTTTTATTAGATCACTTTTCACAGTCTGACAAGGTTATTGGATTTTATAACCTCGGCATGTCTGATACAAATCCGACGACTAAGACCGAAGCCAATAATTCTGTCCCATTCATCAGTTCGAGGACATCGACGAAAATTTTGAAATGGGAAAGTAGAACAACCATCTTTCTATTTGTAACTTTTTTTGATTTTTCGTACTCGTAGTCTGAATATTATGTACAAACCACGAGAATACCAAATTTTAACACCTTTTTCTGCATTTCGGAATCGACTCGACATCAAAACTAAACACATAGATTTGCTTAACGATAACCATTGCGATAAACGATGCATCAGAAGTTTTTTCTGACAATTAACAATAATTTTTCAAATTCTTCTGACAGCGCGTGTCAAAATATGAGCTTCAAATGTTCTACTTCTTGGGAATTAATTGCATTGACCCTTTAAGTTGTTGTATGCAGTCATACATTATGTGTGAATTGCTGGGTAGAAAATAATGCAGGACATAGAGATGAGCGGACTGTCAAATTTTACGATCCAGATCCAATCCTGCTTTTTTAAAACTCAGTCCAAGTCCAACCATATTCCAAACAGGTTAAAAATTTTAAAATCCAAGTCTAGATAAAGTCCAAAATATTAACAAAATACAGATTTTTAATAACAAAAACGTCGCAACTCTTTTCCATTAATTCAGTCCAATTCCGGCCCGGATCCTAAATCTATGAAGCAATTTACAAGCCGGATCCAATCCAAATTCAACAAAATTCGTCATAGTCCGAATCCCGTCCAATGCTCATCTCTGGCAGGACAGGGTCTCAGCCGCAATTTTGATACAATAATTTCGCCATGTTATGAAGAAAACTGTATAGTTTTTTTATATAGACACTTCAGCCAAATTAAGGACTGACGTTCTGACGCACAACAATTTCATTTTTTTGAGTTAACGTAAGTACACTTGTCAAAACAGACGCAGTAAGGCTGGCAGGCGGCGAAAAGACCCTCTGGAAATCCCGTCTACCACCACCCAATCACTTGTCACGCACCCTAAACGAACACGCTCACTAGCCCTGCGCTAACCAGCAGAAGTGAAAGCAAAGAAATAAATATCCCTTTACCTTACGCAATCATACTTGCATAATCCAAAAGATGAACAAGACCAAGAAATAATGGATACGATCCACATGCAAGATAAGTTTCAAACAAACGTTGCTAGGTAACATAACTAAACTATACATTCATAGATTGCAGGCATCATCTGTTTTGGCGATGGTTGAAAACGCTTTAAAAGCATTAATTCGCCAGCTACTATAGCTAAAGAGCTGTTCAAACCATCCACGGACTCAGCAAATCTTCCAGATTCAATTTTAAAAAAATATTTGATTTGGGTGGGGGCTTTCTTTTGGTGACGTCACAAAGAATGCATGTTTTTGAATTTTTGACTCACGTCAACCGGCCCTGGGCGATAACCCAATGAGCCATTTTTATAGCTCTAGCTTTGTTTGGAAACTAGACGATCATCCGCGTCTTTAGAGCCCTTGATTGACCTTCTAGCATGTCTGGAACCAAGGTGATGGTCCAAAAAACCCGTTGTGCACAAAAGTGAAGAAAAAGCCTGAGTCTTCCACTGGCGACTGGGGCGGAACGCAATAACTCGGCGCAAAACATGCTAGAGAGCTATGCGAACCCTCGAAAAACTCGGTGAAGTCTTCTAGTTTGCACTCAGAGATGAACACGGATTTGGATTTAAATCCTGCGGATTTGTAGTTTTTTGATGGATTTGGATCGGATTTGGATTTATAATTTCTGGCTAACCGGATTTTGACTTGGATTTGGATTTGATAATTTTCTTTAAATTTTTGCATGACGTTTAGTTCAATTTCAAGATTGCTATATTTAATCTGTGAAAATTGATTCAGATTTGGTCCAGGTTCAGGGAAGCTTTGACGTAATTCGGAATTGTACAACGCACATCGTGTTGGTTTAAATGTTCAGCTTTTAAACGAGTTTGCCCTCATATTCAGTTCTAACGCATCGGCACTGTCGGGCCATCAAAATTACCAATTTATGTGGCTTTCATTGACCCAGTTCCTTTTCTGGACTTGTGATTGTGTGTCGCGGTGATTTGCCAGATATGATGTTGAATTCGTAGCAGCAACGGTAAAGTCTACCTAGTCGAGTGGAGAAATTGCATTGCTGTAACGTGGTCGGTCGGCTGTTCGACTCTCCATTCAGTTGGCTCAGGGCGACGCAGCATTATAGCTGCAACAATTGCTATACAGAACAGTAATACCTACTGCCCAGTTACATTTAGCACATTTCATCAGATCGTTATTTACGTAGCCTAGTGCTAATTTGCGTGTGCTTTTGACCAGTTAAGCTTTCAATAAATTTTAATTAGGTTTACAGCAGCGGTTCCCAAACTTTTTCTGATCGCGTACCATTTGTTGGCCCTGTCTTTTCACCACGTTCCACCTTAAAAACACTTTGCTCCAAGAAAACTCATTCTACCCAATATCATTCGATGAAAAGTGTGGCAAACCAGACTTGACACAAATGCGGCATAAACAAAATAGCTGTGAGAAATTATAATGGCTATTTTTTGAAATCAGTAAGAGAAGTACACAAAAATGCAGGAATTTATTAACAGAACCCGATAACAAAAACAAAATGTTTTTTTTTGTATAGAAGAACAGAAGGGCCTCGCGTACCACCTTGAAGGCCTTCGCGTACCACTAGGGGTACGCGTACCGCAGTTTGGGAACCACTGGTCTACAGGCTACGCACTGCAGTAAAGAAGAACTACTGTAGATTGCAGTTGAATGAAATTTTAAAATGCCAAAAACAGGTAAAAGAGATGTGGTCTTGGCTAATGTGAATAGATCGAAGGTCATCAACTGCATGCCTTTTTTATGGAATTGTTTTTGAGGTGTTGCATGTGATGTGTACATCAAAAACTTAATTCCGTTTTTGGTCACAGGCTAATAGTTGCCATTCGTTATAGGACATTCTAGTTTTGCGTTGTAAACCGAATCATATGACTAACTGAGCATCTCAACGCATTGCTGCTAAAAGTGATCACGATTTACGTTCAAGTCTTCGAAGTGTCAACTATTACGATGTTGTAAAACAAAGATACAGCATTAAGTTCATTTGAATTATGATGCAAAACTTTTTTCTCGAATCATATTAAGTTAGATAACATGTAGCCTAGACTAAGATATTAGTGATAAGGTTTCGGATTTAAACAGGATGTGGATTTTAAAACGGTCTGTTTTCGGATTTAGATTAGGATTTTGAAATGAAAAACCGGATTGGATTTGGATTTAAAAACCCAAATCCGTTCATCTCTGGTTTGCACAAGAGGTGTTCGTTCTCAAGTTTTTTTGAGTCCGACTCCAGTCCTGAACCCAGAGGTAGCAATCCTGATCCTGATCCGAATCCTGTTTGCAACACAGCTATGAAATCCGAATCCTGAAAAAATCTTGTTAACATGTTTGACTAATCAATGTGCAACTATTAAAAATTTTTGTTTCTGAAAAGACCGTAGTGGTTACAGGTTCGTCAGTGGACCTTCGTATTTGAAAAGTTATTCATCCGTCACCTGTAACGTAACAGTAGCACACGATGAGTGTGTAGTAGAGTGCACTATGTTTGGTATTAATGCACTAAACCCCAAACGTAAAGTAGATCTGAACACAAACTTTTGGAAACATTTTAAGAAAGTAAAAAGGTAGTCCCTTGACAAGTGCAAGCATTAGACTGCTGCCAAAATGAAAGGCACCGTGGTGAGAGTCGAACCGAAAACCATTCACACAGCAGACGTAGACGCATTCTCTGTACTAAAACAACGATGTTGTTAAAGTGACAAAGTCAGCATTTTATTTTAACCAGATCACTCTTGCCATATTTATAGCCACTTTCTTTCTGAAAAGCAAAGCTTTGCCAAACACAGAGTGGGAAAAATAAAACCACACATAACCAAAAAATAGCACTAAAACTCAGATCCAGAAAATTCAGTCAACCAAGATCATGCAATGAAACATGAAGCTGAAAGCAATGTTACCAATTAAACTTCTAATCACAAAACAACTTAAGCTTGCTGGACTTGCTACATCCTCATCCACTAACAGTAACTGATGATTAAGACCTAACTGATAAGTAAATAGGCACTAACTGATATTGATGCACACTAAAATAGATATTACAGTAAAATAGGCACAGCAGCACCACATCTCTAACCTCGACAACTCACAATTTACAAAGGTAATCTGACATCACGTTGTATTGAGCCTGATAGTGGACTGATGGGATGCTAAGGTGGTGGACTGGTGCTCTGCAGTGCAGAGATGATCACTATCGGGTTTGCCGGTTGGATATCCGGCAGGATAGTGAGTTTGCAACCGGATACGGATATCCCAAATCTGCTTTGAAACGGGAACCGGATACGGATCCGGATATCCGAAACGTTTTTATTGATATTTCGAGGATTCAGACTCTTGGAAAAAGTTGCACATTGTACAATCATTCATTTATTTTCTTCATTCAGAGGGATCTTTTCAGCCATCTGTGCCATGACTCCGAGTCTGTCTATGGTGTATTCTCTGTATCATAGTGTAATCTCATTCCCTTTTTAATCTGCTATTGGACACGCCAAATTTGTTGGCATGAATCTGTTCCTGGTGTGCCAAGATAGGGCTCTTTCAGTATACAATTAAGGACGTTGTTTGCTGCGCACCTGGACTAAGGCTAGCTAGTATAAGTCTATTGTGATCTAGTTTGGAATAGCTAGAGCATTCTCGCTCTTTTAATGTGGTCTGTAGTCTACACCAGGCTTTGCAGTCTTCAAACCTATTCTACGTGAGCCTGCATTGGCTGGTTGTTGGATGATACTAGGCCAGATAGCTTTTTTCTTTCTTAAATATGACATGCAAAATTGTATTTTTGTGACATTGACTTGTTAGACTGAATTTTTTGTCAGTCATTTCAATGTAAATGACACATTTTAAGCAGTGTGCTGTTTTGAATGCTGTTTTGTTTTGATTTGTTGACAAGCATTGCTGTGTAGTTACAGGTAAGTTTGGTTAAAGTGCAACAATGGGCAAGATTAATTGATAAATGAATTATGAATGTGAACATATGGATGGTGCTAAAATCTAACCGTTGTTACCAAAGAATTGTCTAATGAATGGCTTGGCGTGCTAACAAAACCGTCACCAGAAAGTATTCTATTGGCGGGCTTTACATTTGTGCAGTGGGGCTTGATATTCTAAAATTTGAACAAACATTACTGTTTTATAGTGCCTTATATTTCAATTGGGGGTCTTGAAACTTTGTTTTGGAGGGACTAAGCCCACAAAAGCCCCCTCCCGTGGTGACGGGACTGTGTGGCAATACTTCAGCTTTCTTTTTAATGCAATTAATTGACTCGGAAAAGTACTTAGGTTACGTCAAGCTTGCAAGATCTGTCAAACTTTCTGTTTATATGCATGCCAGTGCCTAAAGATGTGTTACAACCTTTCGGTTGGCGTTGCATTCATTGTGCAATTCACGACAAATGGGATGTGCGTGAAGAATAACACCCATATATATGTGGCGCAAATAAGCAATAATAGAGTGATCCCCATGGAGTGATCTAGGCGAGTTACTTCAAATAATGCTTGTGAAGCTAGTGAACAGTTGATAGTTCTTACTAATGGTGACAACAAGAGTGATATCTATTGTTGCTTGCTGCCACAGACAGGCATTTTTATTTAACATCTGAAAAACTCAGATATCAGGTGGAGAATGACTGCAAGGTCTTTGAGTAATCCTGCCCTGCGAAATACAAGTCGAACTGCACAGAAGATAGGTAAAAATCTACAGAATTGTGTACACATATCGGAAAGAATGGTGCAGACATAACCACAGGACATAAGCACAAACATGACGTGCTACAACGCAATTAGCCTACAGCAGGTAAATGGAAAAATTAAATTTTTATAACAAGTGAGATTGTTCAATTAAGCAGTTTTTCCATAACCATCTGTGTATTGCCTCAGTGTGAAGCTTTGTGCACTTGCTGCTCATGCTTTCCAACCGCAACAGTGGCACAACGTATTCAGGTAGTGTCTATTCTGCTTCATGAGGCAAAACCTGTGTTGGGACTATTTTGCCTTCATTTGAACACAATTGATTAAAGTGGTCATATGACAAGCACAATATGCAGAGACAACTGGTTGGGGTTTAAGAGTTTGTGGTTAGGGTATAGGATCAGTGCTTATGGTCAAGTTTAAGTTGGGTGATTCCGTGTTTAGAGTTAGGGTTTGGCCTGCAGTTCACTTAATGCAAACAAGAAGCTGCTAACGGCTTGCCAGCTCTGAAGTCATTGCAACACTTGTTGATGCATGTGGGACTGAGCTGTTACAAATGTCACAGTCAACTCAGTGGGACATGCATTCCAAACTTGTCATGTGACTACTTCAGCCAATCGTGTTCAGCTAAAGGTAAAATAACTTGAGCAGTTATTTTGCTTCACAAGGCAAAATAGACACTACACAAAAAATGTATGTTGTGCATCATAATACACTTTCGGATAGTTTTCGGATACGGATAGTATGATTTTAACCAAAACAGGATTCGGATCGGATATGGATATCATTTTTCAAAAACAGGATAGGATCGGATAGTAAAAATCCACTATCCGATCATCTCTGCTGCAGTGCACAACACGTCCGGTGTAACAGCGCCTTTTTCACACATTTACAGTTGATGTGAACTACAATATATCCTCAAATCTTTGCAAAAATTATTTCATGATTGTGTTGGCGTCAAATTCCAAAAACGAAATTTGAAAATCCTGATCCGGAAACCTGAATGAAAACGTAATCCTGATCCGATCCGGTTCGTTCAAAATGTGGTGAATCCTCCCAGATTAGAGTCCTGAAATCCGGATCCTGTGTACCTCTGGTTTCCACTGAAAAAAAATCTTTTGAGATTTGGGTTTGGGGTTTTCGGTTGGTGTCGTTAGAGTGAGGGAAGGTTTTACTTTTTTGTGGTTTTTATTTTATGACGTCATCGCCCGGACAACGAGCCGAAATTGTGGCTCAAACTTTGCTTGTATTCTAGGCTGGAATATGAAGCTGAAGAGGCCTAGATCGACTTCCTGGCGTTTCTGGTGCCCACGTTATCGCCGAAAAACCCAAATCTTGTATGCATTCCCTAGGGGAGTGTTTTCAACCTTTAGAAAGACGGTTCGCACTTTTTTGTTCAACGAAAATTTCATTCGTATAACCAACACTAGCAGTGGCGCACGTTGAAAATTCGTGTCCCCTGTTAGTGACGTCACAATAGGACGTCATATTTGTGTTTCCAAATCAAGGTTTCGGCGAAGTTCGTTGACACACTATACATATTCTTCTACACGCACTCTCCTTGTTTCATATGTCATTGCACTATAAACTATCAGCGCTCCAAGTTAGGATATATAAAATAATCTCAACGCTACTACACAACAGTTCAAAACTGCAAAATATCAGGCTGCATGTTGAAACAGGGGAGTAAAACACACTCATCACTGCGTCAGAGCAATTTACAACTGCAAAATCAAGCTGCACTAATTTTCGCGAATGCGAGCACTCGAGCATAGGTGTGCGGCTGAATTGGCTTGCACACACTCTGGTTTGTAAGATCGAATCTTGCTAAACTACACATGACTTGAGAATGCGCATAAAATACGCAAGAACACTTTCGTTTTTTGCTATGTATATAGAAGTCCAGCAAACTTTTACAGTAGTTTTCCTTTTCTCTGTTGTGACACTATGAAATGCCTGAATGCTTCTATGTTAACCACTGCTGTTTTTAGGCTCTTGCAACAGTTCTATCATGCTACAGAAACCGGTGATGTAGTAATGCAGTCAGCGCATGCGCTGATCAGTCTTAGATAAAGTAAAGACAATTGTTTTGGGTGAAGTGACCTATCGCGCAACATAATCTTAAACATGCGTAGTGGACGAAGGGTCTGCAAAAAGTGGTGAGATGGTTCCTGCTTGATGCAGATGATAAGCCAGATTCCCCCGAAAACCTAATTATTGCTTTCAGGCCCAAGTACAATGTTCCTTGAAATTTGCATGCAAATTCATTCCGTGGTATTTGCATTAAATCGACAAATTAACAAGCAGAAAGTATGCGAAAACAATCAATCTACTTTGTGCAAGTAATAAACATTTTGTAACTTATCAAATTCAAGGGGGCGTTGGGGTCAACACCCCATGCGTACACCCTTGAACTCTAGGGTTGCTGAAGAATAGCCGTAAAGTCGGATTAAACTCTGAAAAACAACGTAGAAATTTTGTTCAAATAACCAAAATAACGAATACCTACTGCAAATTACCAAGCACAAAAATGCGCAAAGAACATCATCATCATTTGTTTATTTAAAGTATGCAATTGTATTAGTGGCTTGGTGTCCTTGATTACCTCTTACAATTTTAGACCAGTTTGGTGTTACATCTTGCCCCAACGCTCCTCACATTAGGCCATCTAGTGTCCCACTAAGAAGACAAGTCTACTTTCCTGTCTTGATATCAATCAATTACAAGAGCAAAACATCCATTTTCGGCTAAGTAGGTGCTTGGATTTTGTACAAGAACTTCGAGCACTTGGATTTCGAGGTCTTTTTGAAAGCCAGATTTTGCCTGGCATTTTTTGATTTCCAAAAAAAGCCAAAGGTATTCAAAAAAAGCCAGAATTTCAAAATCTGGATTTAAAAAAGGCAAGTTGGCAACCCTGCCTTGCAGTTGCACAACATTTGTTTACATCATGACGTAACAATGGAACAAGCAAATAAAAAGTTTCGTAGTAGCTGCCGGTAACTTCTAATTACGTTTTTCTGTTGAGATATTAAATATAACCGCAATGTTTGCCAACTTTTCGCTGTGCACGGTACCATGTTTTACAAAAAAAACAAGGTAATTAACCATTTGGGTCCTGTGTTTATCCCATTTTTTTGCAGAACTTTGCAATCCTACAACTCGCCCGGCGATTGAGCTAAAGAGCTATCCAAACCATCCGTGGATTCAGCAAGTCTTCTAGTTGACAAAAAAAAAAACGGTTTTCGTTTTCGGTGTGGGGATTTCTGGAGGTGACGTCACAAAGAAGGGATATTTTGGAAATTTTGGCCACCTTTGGCCGGCCCTGGTCCCCAATCCATTGACCCATTCTTTAGGCTCAAAGTTTTGTTGAAAACTAGGTCAACATCCGCGTCTATAGAGCCCTTGATTGACTTGCTAGCATATCTGTAGCCAAAATTATGGGTCAAAAACC
>Ga0210059_1014126_pt1 | contig 11844 bp, 10 predicted proteins | sample Ectturendosymbi2_FD_188042 | JGI IMG/M metagenome (GOLD analysis project Ga0210059, IMG submission 188042) | Ecteinascidia turbinata endosymbiont from Florida, USA - Sample 2 (SPAdes) (version 2) | ecosystem: Host-associated > Tunicates > Ascidians > Unclassified | place: Key West, Florida... | reverse complement strand
ACGCCACTGTGTGTAGGGCCAGGGTTTCCGGGAGAAATTTTACCAGGGGTTACGAAGACCGACACCAGGCCCCCTTATTTTTTGGACCCTCGTCGAAACATGTATAGCTTGCTTGTATAGTAATCAGAATCAGCTGTCAAGCTAAGATTTGCAAATAGGTTAATTGTTATACTGGCAGCTGGTTTACACTAATAGTTTTAGGCTTGATACAGAAAAACTGACCATGCCTACTTCAACTTTCCCGGGACCCCGTACCTACCTGACCTGGGTGCGATGTACCCTCACACCCCCCTTTCGCAGGCCCTGTGCAGGGCTAGCAGCAGTGTCCTACAATAAAAGCATAGTTGTTTCTTCTGTGACTGAGCAATGCAGTGGTTTTGTTAGCGTTTCTATTACGTAATGCTCGATGGGTATTTTTAGATGGTATTTCTTTAGCAAAGTCATTCAGAAATCTGATACCTACTGAGTACTTCCGCATGTTTGTTCTGCTCCCATGCTAAGAAAATCAGGGATTGTGATGAGCTTCAATAGCAAGCAAAAGCCTCTTTGCCAACTGGCAAGCACAGTACTTCCCCAAAAGGATAGGGAAACAGCAAGAAGATAAGAAAAGCGCGTTTGGGTCTGATGCCTTAGATTAGTGATTCTTAGTTGATACAACCACGCGTAGCTTTATTTCTTAGCATGATGATCACTAACTGCTCAGAAAAAAAGTCATTTTCAAGATTCAAAAGGATTAATAATGAATTGAACGGTCGCAATGTTCCAGGAGAGGTTGTTCACTCCTATACGCTATGTATTTGGTGCATTAAAAGTGACAAACTTAAGCAAACAAATTGTAATGAATTCCTAGATGATTTTGTTATGAAGAAGGCAGGACAAAATCTTTTTAATTCTTTACCATGCTACGTTCAGCCTTACTTGATTCGATGATTGCAGCTTTTTATTTCCTCATACATATTTCAATAATGACAGCATTAAGTATTTTTAAACCAGTCCTGTCTCCACGGGGAAATTGGTGAGCTCAGCCCCTCCAAATTTAAATATGAAATACTATAAATCAGTAAAGATTTTATCAAATTTTCAGAATGTCAATTCCCTCGGCGCAAATGTAAATTCCCCTTCTTAAACACTTTTCTGGCCACGGACTTTATGCCGCCAGCCCACATATGTGCAGTGTGTTTGGCTTTATTGAGCATAGATAAGAAAATATTGAGCATAGATAACAAAATTTGTTTAAATTGAAAATCTTTCGAAACCTACATTAAATTCGAGTCGAAAACGGAAACGTTCATTTTCACCAAACGTGTGCGATCAACTTCTTGACACCGCAGCATTAATATTTTAAAACTATTCTGTATTTTGCATGAAACTGCAATGAGTTGCATGACAAGTCTCGCGTGTTTTATTAGAACTGTCACTTTTAACAATAAAAGCGACAAATAGATTAAATTCAACTGAAATCTTACTTTGTATGCTGCAACAGAATTGACGGTCACATGGTAAAGCGCTAGGCTCAAGAATATATTCAAATCTTGGTCGGAAAAAGTTTTTTGAATATACTTCTTTCTCAAATGAGTAGCTCGATTTCTTCTGTTTCGAGATATTTGAGGAAGGATCAACGTGATTTTTGGTGATACGTTTCCATCTGTGCACCAAAAACATAAAATTATATTTGTTTGGTAAAACCAAATGCAAAGATATATTGCACAGAAGAAACAAGTGAAGCAAAAATCTGCAGGAGTAGTTCAAGGTTTGCAATAGTGGTTCCTAAACTTGTACGAGCCGTTGCCCAAATCAAGGTAGCGATTATTTCTTATCACCGTCAATATTTCGCAGTGATCGCTCATAATACCAAACAGCATTGTGGTTTTGGTTCTGCGTTACACCCAAAAAAATCGCACATTATTCCCCGAGGGGTAATTAGCCCCAGTTTGGGAACTACCGATTTACAACGAGCTACGTATTTGTGACTGCGTTATGCTCAAAAAGTGTTCACTAAATTAATTATTTTTCTCTTGTTAACTTTTACTCCCGACGATGTTTGGGTTTCGGTTCTTGTGAATGCTTCAATGAATGAATACTTCACTGAATCGCATCAGTTTTCAACAGTTTATCGCACATTGCTATCATTAGAGCAACCAATTTTTTGACCTAAAAACTTAAAATTTTGACTTTATAATTTACAACTTTTGACTTTATATTGACCTATAAAATTTCTGCGTTTGCAAATGCAAAATCATTCAGCCTTAGATGTTGAGGTTTACCCAGAAGCATATTTATGCACTCTGCTTCGAAATTAAAAAAGATTGGTTGTTTAACTTTGGGAATGATAAGTACTTTAATCACTACAGTAGAGTCAAACCTGAAAACATCATAAAGCTGAAAAACTATATGCATAATGGATTGAGCATCGACCAAAACAAGTACTGTAAGACCACATTTCTCGCCTTAAAACGCGTATCCTACATAATGTTCAATCGTCCAGTAGTGGGCAAAACAACATTATTACATCAGAAATCGCAACAAGCCCATTATTATTACATGATTACAACTAAACTTGCAAAAGTATATCACTATCTGTTGTGGCAGTTTCAATAAAATATCGATAAAGATAAAAAAAATTGTTCTGCAAGAAAATTTTGACCTGACGATAAATTTTGACCTAATGATAAATTTTGACTTTTTTTGACCTAATAACTTGAGATTCCCCCATGGTATGAGCGTGAAATTTGGTTTGTGGACGTTTCATAAACGTTAGAAACAGCAGAAAAATTTTGACTTTATTGACTTTTGGTTGCCCTAGTTATCATGAATCTGTTGAAGTAAGCGGCAAAAAATTCAAGTGCATCCGAGAATCCCTGTACCTTCGTAGTAAACGTGCTTTGCCCCATGGTCACCGGGAACCTGATACCCAAGAAATTTTAATTGGACAAAGTCGTTTGCTTGACGTCTTTTTCCTGAAAATTGCTTATTGAATCCTGTAGTTGTTGCAGCTTTAGTTTCTATTGCTTAAAGTTTCTTACTCGAAATACTCCGACAACAATTTTATGAATGTAAAAATTATTACGTTTTAATTGGACTTGTCGAAATTTGACTTTGCACAAGATCAGACAACTTGAAGAGTCAATCATATGATTTAATGACTTCTATCACTTACAAATAAGGCCAACAATGACATTATTTCAATAGCTTGCTCGCGTCATCGCGACGTACTTGGGAAAATAATATAGGGTCAGAACTGAAAGATATGTTGGACAAAGTTATAAAAAATGATAAAGTGCATCAGAAGAAAATCGGTTACACCGCGTATTTTTTTAAAATTGTGAGGAAATTGGAGCATGTTACGTGAATCGTCTGCTACCTTCCGAAGTAAGATGACTGTCACGTGGAAAAGCATTGTTTCGAGCACATGAGCTGACGATTAACCTTTCGCTGACTTCAAGGAATCGAAACGTTTTGTGTATTGCTTTGCCATCATGATTGGTATTTTCAAATATGCGTTCTTGGAACATGTTTTTGAACATTTCAAAAAAGCAAATCCCAGTGTGCAACGCCAAACTGAAAATCTCTTACCTTCAACTGATAAAATAAGTTAACTTAAGAACATTGAAAATGTGGAGGTCAAAGATTAAAACCCGGAATAACTGACATGTTTTCACATTTCTCAAAAACACGAAATCATCCCGTAGTTTTCCCAGCATTTTGTCGCTTGAATGGACTTTGTCTAAACTCTATTACAGTGATGTTTGAAATTAATTTTCTGACAAAACATTAGCGTATCCGTATGTGGCCATACTGTGACACTTGGGAGACAAATGAATATCATCACCTCTGCTGATCGTACTCTTTGAAATATCCAGAAGCTGCTTGTGAAGAAGGTCGTCCTTGCATGCAGAATTTGCTGACTCTTGACTAAACTGTCTGAAAATTTAGGTTGCGAAGCCGAACCAAGGCGTTAGCTATCACCCTTTTCAAAGTTCGTTTTCACAGATCTCCTGATGCACAAATCTTCATTTGCAAGAAGCTCCTGATTAGCAGCAGCAGAAAAATACTTCGACGATGGAGGGACAACAGAACAACAACAACACGTGGACCGCACGTGAAATGAGGTCTGGTCAGCGCACACGATTTGCGCGCGAAAAACACACGCGGCGAAACTCCTCTGGCTCAGTGACAGGTTGACACGAGCAAGGTCCAAAAATATAGGTTTCTCCAAGGAGGCTTGACACAAGCCAGCCGGCACGCACAAATGAGAAAACAATCACGAGTTACAAAATGCCAGGTCGTAACTCGTAATGGGAATGGTTACATCCACTGTACGTTCAAGCTGACTGTGACAGTAGGACGTTTTAGTCATATGAAGCAGTAAACCATTGACCATTAGCTTTGCTCGTGTGTAGGCTACGGCCTAACCTTCTGCGGTTAAGTCATGTTTGTGGGTTACATGTAATAAAAAACGTGTTTGTAAATTGTAAGAAACCTGGCATAATTAATGTTTTACATTTGTTTTTGATGCAATAGTGGATTGCGATTTCAAACGTGATATTTGTGACATACTAAAACAACAAGTGGATGTTATGAACTTTTTCAGATATCATGCAAAATGGTTTAAGCCAAGTCGTTGATCAGTTGAAGTGTCTATTGCAAAAACGCAAAACGTCTGTTTCACATGGTATGCAAAGATGAATTTTCGTTATGAGTTGCACGGAATATTTCGGAGTGGAAGCAAGAGTGGGAGCTGATATTTTCTGTTAGTACGGAATCGGTACAAGAGGCCTTCGGCCCAAAGCAGTTGGAGTCTGAAAATGTTCATACATCTATCTTCCCAGTACGAGGTGACTAAGCACGGCCTTTGAGAGAAATTTTACCAGGGGTACGAAGACCCATACCGGACCCCTAGCTTCTGAGCACCTCATCGAATTTGTAAAGCGTGTTTGTGTAGCAATCAGAATATATACAAAATAGGTACAATCGTTGAACTGCCAACTATCTTGCACTGATAATTTTGTTTTTTTTACAGAAAAACTTAGCGTGCCTATACTTCCATCTTTGTGGCGGGGAGGATCCAGCGGGGCGATCGCCCCCTTAAATCCAACGAAAGTAACTTTATTCATCATCATTTGTACAATTCGGAAAACACCATGCGCGATATACCCTAATAAGGCCATTTTGCTGTCCATTGTTTTGTCAAAGCAGTGTTGTGAAGTATAGCTCATCTCTTTTACAATAGTGAAACCGTAATTAGACGTGATTACCAAATATTGATGAATTCTCCCCCACAACCTTGCTGGCTGGATTCGCCCCTGCCTCCCGGGCCCCATAACCTACTGGGCCCCGGTACGATGTACCCCCCTCTTAAAAACCCTGTGACAAAGCATGATCCGTGCAGTTGTTGTTAGGGACATTCCATCAGGGTGCGCACTGACATAGGGTATGAAGTATTTGCCCGAAAGACTATGAGCAATCACAGAAACGTGCACATTTCCTGAAAAGAGGGGCAATTTTCAGTGAATTGGTCGTTTCGGAGAAGAGGTTGCTCAGAAAAGCAGTTGGATCCGGCACTGAAAAGAACCATTTACAGTTGAATAAATTCAAGAATAAAAGTGCTAATGCTTACCTTCAAGCACATCTTACCTCGCTGCTTTTTTAATCCAAAAAATGCAAGTACATGCAGTGAACAAAAACATCAGTGTTAACAACCGCTTTAATTTCTTCATTTTCAATTTGCACACGCTCTGAGCGGAAGGTTGACTGAGACACAGGTTTGTACTCTTACGAGTATCTTTGCAATGTGCAAAAACTACAATACTTTTTTTGCTATAATAACTTGTGACCTAACCTGTTTGAAAGACACTGTTATCGTGTAATGATTGGTTTATGAATTCACTGCTTTTATATGGTAACTACTTTCCTTTTTGGTGCTTTCTGCGATTGTGAATTGATGCTGTCAATCTCTTTCAATGAACTCTGAAACAAAGGTCTTTAATCACTTTGGGCTGAAGGACATAAATCCAAAATAGTGAGGGATAAAGTGCGAAGCATCAAAGACGATGATGCATTACAAAAAAACAAAAACGAAAAAACATGCAAAATATTCATTCATTGAAAACACAAAAACTATATTACAATAAATATTCCTAACATAAACCGAAGGCTGTGAAAAACTTTTCGTATTGCCAACAAAGGCTACAATAATGGAACAACCGTACGAAAACCGTATGTGACTAACAAAAATCTAAATTGCCGTTGCAAAACGTTGCGATCATTGATTGGCACAAATTGCTGGCATTGAGAGTCGTATTGTGATGTACATTCAACATGACACTGCAATCTTCTTGTCTGGGATGAGGAATGCAGCTTGTGGGTAGGGAATTGGTTTTAAAACGACAGTCAGTTGTTAGTAAGTACACTCTGCGAATGTCATTTGAGATTAACGCCTATGCCTTGCAAGCAAATGACAACATTTAGCTAAATAACGTTAAATATCATTACAGGGTTCCCACACAATTTTCAAAACCAAATTCCATGACATTCCGTGACTTTTTCCATGACATTTGTTACACTTTTTCCATGCGTGTTTAAGTGATACTTACACTTGGAAACTGGTAACAGTGTTATTAAAAATAGCTGATGTTGTGCTAATGGGATCCTACTCTCCCAACTTGCTCCCTGTGTATTAGCTGTGTCGCTTCTCAAAACCAAACCAACATAGCTATCAATATCAACCAGCTACCTATATTGCCAAATATAGCAATATAATTACCAAATATTTATGATTTAACTGCTAGAGCAAAATAAAGAAATGTTAGGTGCCGATAATTGCAAAATAACTAAAAACAGATCCCCTAAATAGGGCACAAAACTGACATGGGAGAACGCAATCAATGGTTCTCAGAAGAGAGTCAGTTAGATACACGATTGCTAACATCGCGTTTGAAAGTACTCAAAGTAAAATATTTCCTTTCTTCTCATGATTAGCCAATGGCATGCTAAGTTACCTGTACTGAGCTATCTCGCAAAGAAACTCGTTGACATTTCAGGCGACCCAGGGAGCGACAGTGGCTCCACCAGCGCCTGTCTCTGGCCGTGCTCAGAGGGAACACCGCCAGCATATTGGTCTGTGTGCAAGTTTGATCGGATTTTAGCCACCATCAGTGCATTAACCAGTTCCCCGCCCGTCACTTGCCTCTCTTCAATGTATAGCCATCGCCTTCCGAATGTCTGTTTTCTGTGAGCTTTATTGTGTTCGGTATGTTTTTTATGCTTTCTGTAAAGCCTCTGTGCAGTATTGTTTTGCTCCCCTTTTCAGCCATCCTGACTAACCTCATTTTGCTTATTTTTCATGTACCCAACACTATTTCATTTTGGTCAGAAAAAAAACTACTGTACATAATAACACAGAGAAAAGAATTTGCAGAGAAATAAAAATTAAACGCTGCACTTCACTATTATAAGCTTACTGTTGTAGTGTCGCTGTCACAAAGTATTTACAAGATACAGTACACACCTTAATATTATGAACTCCACTGTCACAAAGCATTCACAAAATCCCTATCTTACTATCATACTTGGCTGTCAATGTTGTAAGCTAATAGTACAAAATATGCACATGCAACAACACTGCACATAATACTGTTCACAAACTTCACTGAGGCTACAAAAAGAATTTGCAGAAAAATAAACGCTGCACTTCATTATTAAGCTTACTGTTGTAGTGTCGCTGTCACGCAGTATTTACAAGATACAGGACGTATCTTACTATTATCAACCTCTCTGTCACAAAGCATTGACAAAACTCCATACTCCATCTTACAAAACTCCATATCTTACTTTCACACCTGGTTGTCAATGTTGTAAGGTAATAATAAAAAATAAGCGCGTGCAACAACACTGCACAAAGCATACATCCCACTATTCACAAACTTCACTTAGGCTACAAAAAGATGGATAAAACTTGATTTTTCTTCAGGTGGGAAAGAATTTAGCATCTCAAGAATTTCAAGTAGAAAACATTTTATTGCATGAACATTGGATTAACAGTAGAGATCGACCGATATGGCTTTTTTGAGGCCGATACCGATATTTACAAAATTTTTAAATCTTGTTTTCTGCTTCCTTATCAAAGATATGATGTATTTTATGCCTTACCTTTTTTGCAAAACCTTAAAAATCAGGATTTATAAGCTAGAATTTTTGAAATTGCAGCAATTTCAATACTTCATTAGCCTAACTTGTTAGCATAGTATACACTGTTTACAATGAATAGACACAGTGCCATGAATAAAAAAGAATGTTAAAATAACAAAGCAGTAAGAACAGAACACTGAATGTAAGAGAACTGCCTATAGTGTTTAAACCCAAAAAAGCAAAAACAGTGCTTGAAAGTTGAAAGATGCTGAACAATGAAATGGAAGTGCAAAATGGAGCATAAGTTAAGGTTAAAATTAGTACAACACTGTATTTAATTAACCATTGCCAAAAATGAAAATACTTCCAAAACAGTAGTAAGTTTTTTGGTCTTTGATAGTATGTTTGTTGACAGTTACTACATAAATCTTGCAAAATTTTGTTTTTGTATATATTTCACAAATCAACCTTTCAGACTCTTCTTCAACTCAGTGGGTTTTCAATTTGAAAAGTCAATCCAAGTCTTAAAGAACCAAATTTGGAATTTTGATGTAATGTAACATTAAATAACTGCATGTCCTTTAAACAAGAAAAACTAGTTCCATTAGTTACTGCAACTGAAGTACTGGCATTGGTATGAAATGAAATACCTCAACTGATTTGTCAATTCTCAGTGGTTCCATATCAACAGTTTAGGATTGTCATGCAGAAAGCAAAGTTTATCTGCATTTTCACCAAGTACTGTAGCCTACAGTGAGTTAGCTGGTCATCGACAACCTAGCCTAAACAAAAGCAGCACTAGGCTGTGACCGATTACCGCCCCACCGCCAGAAGTAAATTCCATAAGAACAAGTCGCCATAACCATAGCTCTAAGGTGCACATGTGCGCATTACGCATCCGATGATTGTGCAATAATGCTGCGGTAGTTCTGATCCAAACGCAAACACTGCGCCTTTAACTTGCGTAAGTTGCGTTGTTGCAAACACTGCTTTTGCTGGTTGTGTACAAACGCACAACAGCAATGTGATGCAACAGTGAACACTGACTACAGCGCTGCTATCGGACCCAACGACAAATCATCGCTTCAATGGATTTCAATGGACATCGCTTCAACGAAATGTTTGAGCAGCGCTCCCGTAGCTTGTGTGCCACATCCACCAACGCTGGTTTCAGGTTTCCAACAGCTTGGATTGTGAGATCACAATTATCATTATCATGCCTCATTGGAAAATGTCGATTAAGTTAACCCACGAACACGATGTTTTAGCTTGCGTACAGTACAAACCAGCGCGCTTATAGCCTAATACATCAAGTTAAGAAAAGTAAAATCCTTTTAAGATGTTACTTGCAACTGCTTCATAGCGACAGTTGCCGTCACTAATGAGTAACGATTGCATTTGTAATCATATTCATAACGCCACAAATGTTGCATAACATAACGCAATTCATTTTTCATGCAAGCTTTTTCAAATTACTATGCGCTAAACTAGGCATCGATTGAACTTCTGCACCTTAAGTACCAGTCAAACTTTTCGTGCTGCGAAAACTTCCGGAAGTACAACGGGAGTTTATTCGTACACAACACCTGCACGTGGTGGATTCAAGCATTGCGAAACTTCCCGTTGATGCTTTTGTTTCGGTTGTGACGGCCGACGCACGCTCCGTGGTTAATCTTGTTTGTTTGTTTATGAAACCGCACCTGCTAGCGTTGTAAGATAACTGTCTCGACATGCTTCGTTGTGCTTTCTTGCGCAAGTTGTCTGGATGCTTGAGGAAAATAACAGTGTTTTGTCAACTCATATTGAGGCCGATAATATCGACCGTTTTGGCCGATACCGATATATCGGTAAAACCCAAATATCGGCCAATATATCGGTCGATCTCTAATTAACTGAGTTGAGTTGATTTTATTTGGCGATAATTAATTATCAGCTAGAAAAAACACAAATTAGTGCAAGGACGCCAGGGCATTGAAGGAACCGGAAGGTTGTCGAGTCGATGCCCCTCACCAGTTAAATTAGCTTTGTTACTGTCCAGTTTCAACTCGTGGTGGTGCATATATGTGGGAAGGAGCTGCTAGATGATCAACACAGTTGCGCAGTGGGTGCTGTATCAATGTATCAAATGTATCGATATATCGGTCGATCTCTAATTAACTGATGTATCAACTTGGCCACACCTTGTCTTAAAACATAACATATTTGCACACTATACTGTAGATTTGGGAGTAGAATCATTTCAGCAGAAATATTAAGTCAACAAAAAGTTGCAGAACGTTTCAACAGCAAACCTAGCGTCATCATCAACTATTTCTTGCTTAGAAAAAGTTAACTTTGCAACCATTGCCTAACAACAATCAAATAATTATGATGCTTATAATAGATATTTCGCCCATGCTGTGAAAGCTGTTTTTAAGATCAAGTGTGGCCTGGCTAATACAGCTTGTAACCTTCTACAGCAGTACGTAAATGTTATTTTTCAATTTAAACAAAACTAGCCCGAATTTTATTGAATTGTTGTCAGCCAATCCAATTTATTACTTCAAATTTTATTCATTCCATGAACATTAGCTTCTCCTTCAAACTGTGTGCTTGTTTGCAGAGACTTTGCTCATTTGCTTCTCTTTCATGAATTTTTTGTCTAAAAGCATTTGACTTAGCCAGGAAAATAAAACAGCTTTTATTCAGCTTGCACGGCTAATGTATCTGCCTTTTGGCTCATAGATGCTATGCTTTCTTTTAATAATTTTCTTTTAGATTCAACTGAACGGATTTTATCTTGTACAGCTTTCCTCTTTCTAGCTTTTTCACTTTCAGCAGTGAGTTTTCTTTGCTCTTCTAAATGTAATTGATATCTCATCCTTGCTGCTCGAACATTTCGTTTTAATCTGGGGGTTAATCGAATTTCACTGAAATGAACAGCACTGCTTTTCACTGTGTCATACACAAAACGACTAGCAGTTAATGACTCCTCTTTCATGTTTTCCACCATAAGTTCATTGTTGATCGAGAAACCCCTCTCAAGAGCAGCTTGGTGATGAGATAGCGCAAAGACAATTTGGAAAACTTCCCAAAGCTTGGCATAATTTGCATTCTTCATGTAGTTCCAAAATTGATATTCAGAGATATGGTATTCGCCAATCAATAAATCTTTAATATACCAAGAGGATTTCCAATAGAACTGCAAACTTAAAAATAAAATTGATGAATTCAGCTTATGATCAAACAAAGTACAATGCACAGTCTACAAACAAACTTCAAGAGATTTGGACAGAAAAGCCAAAAAGCTAAACATCACCAGAGTCTATTGCTGATGGCATAGGTAAAGTAAAGGACTTAAATTGTAAGATTATCTTTTAGAAACATTGACAAATTTTAAAAATTTTCGTCCTGTTTCATCTGTCCAAATTTTTAAGGTTTTTCAATTTTTCCATGACTTTCGAATTTTTATCAATTTTCCATGACTTTCCACGAAAATTTATTTTTCCAGGAGTTTCAATGATTTTCCATGACCGTGGGAAGCCTGTCATTACTACTGTGTTGCTCAGTGTGGGGAATGTATGATTACCTTGTCCTTGCCACGTAGTGGCGCCTGCAATCTTGCAAGCCTTGTAAATGTGCCCCTGTGTTCGCCCCGCGGCTGTTGCGTTGTGCTTGCGGTCTCGTAATGCAATACTGCAAAGTGTTCTTTTAGTGCAGTTTGCCCGCCCTGGGAAG
>Ga0210059_1014125_pt1 | contig 11845 bp, 5 predicted proteins | sample Ectturendosymbi2_FD_188042 | JGI IMG/M metagenome (GOLD analysis project Ga0210059, IMG submission 188042) | Ecteinascidia turbinata endosymbiont from Florida, USA - Sample 2 (SPAdes) (version 2) | ecosystem: Host-associated > Tunicates > Ascidians > Unclassified | place: Key West, Florida... | reverse complement strand
ACAAAACCCTACAAACCTTATTCAAATAGAGTTTATGGTAGAAAAGCTCTGTGGCCCACTGATAACAGCGTCATGGCCCAATGCTGGGCCATGGCCCATAGGTTGAAAACCTCCGTTCTAATTCTAACATAGCAGTACAATTATGACGTGACAGTTACCCTACTCTATCGGCAATGCAATAATTGGTTTCATCATTACATGTGCTTATTTATCAGCTATTGAAGCAGTTAGAGCGCTTTTAAGTTTCGTATGCTTGTCTGCATGCCTTATTTTCAATATACATACAGTTCTTTTCCAAAATTCCAAAAAGCTTCGCGGCACACCTGAGAATCTGTGGCGGCACACTAGTGTGCCGCGGCACACAGTTTGGGAATCACTGGTCTATATAGTTCTAGTTTGATAGGTAAAAAGTCGGTAAAAGGCTAAAACCCCCTTTGAGTCTAAAGTTTCGCGGTAGAAAATTTCAAAGTAGTTGTGGTATATTTACTAGTTACATTTTGTCTTTTAGCAAACAACAAAAAGTGTTGCTGAGACATATCATCCCAATTTAAGCTCAAATAAGGAATAGATGGCTACTTTATTTCGATTGGAGATTGACTCTGTTTATATCAAGTAAAGCAGGGATGAAGACATACCCAAGACAAATTCGTGCAAATTGGTTGAGTTGATTTTTATTGACGCCAAAATGAAACAGTTTCATGCAAATTAAACTTGAAGCGCTGGTACACCTAAAGGTGTATTAACCAGGTTGTCTCCTCGAGATACCCTCGACATTTTCATCATGTTTCATCATGGTTTAGAGTCGCATGGTCTGTGCGTTTAGAATTATGATAGGGGTTTTACGAGTTTGAAAGGGGATGCAGTCTTCTGGAGGATCAACACAGTTGCGCAGAAATTCTGGGTGACAACCGGTCTCTATCATGTTTTTTCCAGATCCGCAAGCGACTGAGCATGGCAGAGAAAGTGTAAACCCACCCAAAATAAATTCTGACTGGGTTGCTATCAGTGGTGTAGGAGGCGGGATGCAGGGGTGCAAACGCACATACAAAATTTTGATTTGTCGAAAATCTGGGAAAAATCCCTGAAAATCAGGGAAAAAGCCCTAAATATCTAGACAAAATCCCGGAAAATCCGAGCAAAAATGGCACCCAACGTTTGCAGAAAAACAAAAGAAGACTTTTTTTGGAGGTCACACCAAAAAAGGTCTTCGTGATCTTAGTGGAAGAAATATTGTAGGCAAAGATCGCAGAACAACTTATCGGGCAAGTTTGGGGAAATGCTAGCAAAAATCCTTCGCACCCCCAAAAATTTTCTTGCTCCTACGCTTATGGTTGCTATAACAACCCTTTCGTATCCATATAGACATATTTGCTCTGCAGTCGTTCGTATTGCAATGCCAAGAAAAAAGCCATTTTTCCATCTCCCATAAAGGTCAATCTGTTGAGAGATCGTGTGAAATGTCGTAAATAAACCTAAAGGTGTGATGGAGAAACCTTCAAAAGACAACCTATTGGGGGCAGAAGGAAGTGGGATTTATTGCGATTTTGGCTATGTATTGCGGGCTTGTTTTCGAATAGCTTTATAAACCTTGATGTAATAGAAACTGGCATGATGTAGTTAAAATTTATTTCGAAAATAAAACCAAGAAAGAGAATCTGCTTTGCCATGGCCACGCGAGAACTGGTTACATGTAGGCATGCCATATGTCCCGTTTTAGCCGGGACAGTCGCTTTGTCCCGGCGTCTCGGTCACTGAACCAAAAAGTCCCGGTTAGGCATGCAGTCAGCCATCAAGAATAGCACGTGTTCTGATAACAGAAGCAGAATGGGAAAGCTCTTATTACCTGTAAAATTAATACTGACTTTACATGCTGTGATTTTTACGAGAAAATAAAATCTAACAGAGAATTCTTGAAGAAAGTATTGTCTACAGAAAAGTGTGATTGGATTGGGCGAATATCTAAATTAACAAATGCTTGAATATTGTTTTCTTTCTTAGAAATATGTATTATTTTAGTTTTTTTGGTGTCTTAACTATAGGTATCCAAAATAACTTCATACTCCAAGTAAGATATAAACTACATTTCTTAATCACAAAAATATGCTATGTCTACAAAAATATGCTATGTCTATTCATATATGCTATGCCTATTCATATGAACTCACCTGCGCGGAAATTTTTCTGGGGAGAGAATTTTTTTACATTCCGGTGATTGTCTCCAGGCATCCGCCACTTCATTACCCCCGAGGTGAAACAGTGTCAGGTTTTGTATGTTGTGATGCATTGCTATCAGTTCTTTGACAACTTTACGGACAAATCTGAGGAAAAACACCAGCTCTAAATTGATAGGCGTTCTTATGCTGACAATTTCTACACAAGATATGATATTGAAACATAGCTTTAATTGTCATACAAGCGCACTTCAGCAGGTTATGACAATGCACCTGCGTACTGGAAAGCACTAAAGACAAACAGGCGATGAAACTACCAGAAGCTAGTTTTCTCCGAAAATAAAATGCTGATGCCAATATGCGGACGTGAACGTGCTATTTGCTTACTTGTAAGTGCCGCTAATGCACGGATTGACAACATTGTCTGTGAAAAGCTGCGCAGATAAAAACTCTGATGTATCTTTCAAATCAGAAATTAGTTCTTTTGCAGCCTCGTCTTCCGACATTCCTTCTTTTATAAGACGGTTGTAACTGGAAAAGACGCACCAGGTTTCAATTACAACTTATGTAACACAACCGCCTGGCCATTCAGCTACTGAGCCTTCTTCCAACCGAGATTGTGGTCTTTGTACTTAGCACAATGTTTTGAAGCTTCAAAATCTAACAACCTAAATTGTAGCATTTGCAAACTGAAATCCCTGTAAATGAATAGTTTTTCATGATTTTTCTTTGCCAAATTCACTTCAATGATCAGCAAAAAGAAACTAAATTGTTGGGCACATTTTCACCAGCTGGTTGCCCATGGTTATAAAAAGAATTCACTAACCCACAAGACATAAGAAACCCACAAGACACTAGCCGATCACAAGCAGTGTGTATGAAAGCATATTCTAACCCAACAGAATATGCTATCCATACTGCTTGTGCTAAGCCTAACTCTTGCTACTCGTGCAATCTCGTGTAGCCAAAAAAGCCGAGTGTGGTGCGGTCATAACAATTAAAAGTAAGGAATGGAAAGAAAACTATATCATTGGAGCAGGACCAAGAAGCAAGAATTAACGCCAAACGTACAGAACTTTACTGAGCGTAAATATGTGTGTCCAGGGTTTTTGCAAAGTTTGACCTTGCTGATCGAAAAGGCATTTTGAGAGACTGCAGCCATTTTATCTAAATACCAAAATGGTTGTAAAGCATTGTTTCAGACAAATCTGGTGGTGGTGGTAAAGCGAGGTTCTGTTGGATTTTGAGAGACCTTTGGAAAACTGAGAGACCGTTTCGGAAGTTTTAAAAGCCCTTCTTTATTAGAAAAAGGTTTACTGAAGTAGTTTAATCTTGTTTTTTGAAAAATCAGGTGATATTTTAGAAATGTTGGAGTTTTCATCAATGAGTCTTGTCAAAAGAACACGGACACTGACAAACTTGGAATGCTATTTATTAGATGACGTCCTGGATTATCGGAATTCAAACCGTAAAAAAAGTTTAGTGATCTGCGGGAATTTTATGTTATGAAAGCACCACTGAATATTTTTACCAGAGAAGTCGATATTCATATGTGGTCCGCTTTTGTTTTTCAGTAAATTGCTTCAAAATACATTGGAAAACAGTATGTGAAAAATCAAACCGTATTTGTTTATTTAAACCAGGGGTGCACAACCTGAGGCCGTACGGCCGCAAGCGGTCTTCGATTAAAATCTTTGCGGCCGTGCACATGCCATTTAAAATATTAGTTATGCCAGCCAGCCGTGCATTGATGAAAACTCTGTCTTGCTGTATTTAAGATGCTTCGTAGAAAGACGGCTAAACAGACATGTGTGGAAGCAGGCTAGTCTCAGTGTGTAGAAGCAGAACAGAAGCAATGCAAAAAAGTTTGGACACACTGGCGGCCGTAATTCATAAAAATAAACGTAATGCAGCCCGGCAATATAGTCAAAAGGTTGTGCACCCTTGTTTTAAACGAAACCTAAAAAATTAAACAATTTGTACAACGATCACGTTCGTCAAAACACCACAACAGACGGATTCAGGAATGTGTGCAAAAAAACTTAGAAAAAACTCATAGATGTTAGTAATTGACTTAAATCCAAAAACTTTAATTAGTGGATGCAGAAATGATCAGATGTTTTTATTTTTCCCACGCAAATAATAAATTGGCGCAGAAACCAACACATAGGAACTACTGAAAGAAATAGTTGTAACACAGTGCCCTAAGAAAGTCTTCAAATTTTGTTAGCTGTAAAACAAAAAACACAAAACACAAGTTGATCCATCTCTTGAATGACTGGAGTTACGAGTTTGCATTGGTTGAGCTTTAGACGTACTATCTTTTCCAGCATGTCGAACAAAGCAACAACTTTTTTGGGAATACTCTCCAGACAACGGTGGGTCGTGCTATTAAATTATTATTCCAGTAGCCGCTTGTGAATTTAATGACATTAACGAAACGATACAATGAGAAATGGAAAGAGAAACCACAAAATCACAATCACAGATAACAAACATGCGCTGCGGTAGGTAATTACCCTTGCAGTCAACAGGAAATGATATAACCCTTAGGTTTCAACAAAGAAATTAAATTTAAACAATCACATTTTTTGACACGTGTGTGCAATTTTCCATGAAAAAGCTCAATCAGCGGTGTAGGAGCTGGAGGGTGCAAGTGCACACTCAAAAGTTTTGATTTGTCAAAACTTGGGCAGAATCTCAAAAAATTGGGAAAAGAAGTTTGAAACTTTTTTAACAATATTAATTAAATTATACGTCGTTGTTATTGAGTGTATAAATAAAAGTTTATTGTGCCGTAGAAAACTAATTATATAATAAATCAATGAACTGTTTCTAGTAACATCGTATTTTAGTTTGTGAGAATTGATGAGTACTTGACTCACTTCAGGTTTGGGCAAAAGTAGGCATTTCATTTACGTGCATTATTAATTGTACACTGAGGTAATCGAGTATGCCGCAGGGCACCTGCTTTATATTAGTAGAGTCCATTGCAAGGAAAGCACAAAAAATCTTTTTTTTGTAATTTTAACCAACGTTTGCATGAACACATTTTGCCATACAGTTTGTTGCATATACGTTCAGTTGAACAGATAATACTGTGACACTCACGGCATAGTCATAATATAAATATAATACATGCCACATATACCACATATGTGTCTTCAGAGAATGAAGCAGCTGTAGGCCTACCTCAGCTGAGTGTAAGGCTCATTACTAACAGCAACATCTGGTATATGAATGGAACACCAAACCTCAGAACTGTGAGACAGAGGAGAAGTGAGACAACTGACTTCTGACAATGTTCTTGCACAGTCTAGCGTACATTATCAGTTGGTTAATTTAAGAACAAAATTTCAAGTATCAAAATTTTTATTTTCAAGTCCATGGCAACTTGATAGAGGAAAACATAATGCAATGAATATACAAACAGCTACAGAAAATTCGTTGGGAGAAAGTATGTTGCATAATAGTTTTTCGGGCAAATTTACAGAAATTTGGGCAAAAATCCTTTGCACCCAAACGAGATTGGCTGCTCCTACACATATGATCTCAGTTATGCTGACTTCAACTGAGAATACCTTTTTTTGATAGAGCCTTGCCCCACTGTATTTGTAAAAAATGCCAACCGCTCTTAACCTTATCTAAGGAATACTTAAACAAAACTTTGTTTCATTACAGTAGTAGAGTGTTCATTAAAATATAAAATGATGAAAGAAAACTTACTACGCACGATTGGCCTTTACTGCTGCATGAGCGTGGCCTGGCAAATCGATTTCGGGAATCACGCGAATGTGAAGGCTTGCGGCCAATTCCAGTATTTCTTTGTAATCTTCCCTCGTGTAAAATCCTGATCCTCTAGTTTCACTCGTAGGGCCCGAACCCAGCTGCGGCATGAGACTTTTTGTTTTGTTTGAGTCGTGAGCTCTGTTGGATCGGACTCAGTTGATAAGTTTTGATGAAAATATGCACAATGTTCCACATAGCGATGACAATGAAAAAAAGCAATTCATAGGTATCAGCGAATATCTCAATTTATAACAAACCACTAGAAAGGTAACAATTTCAGCATATAAATTTTAACAGAGACCAGAGCCTTCGCCAAATACCCAGTTGTTCTCAAACGCTTTTAACGGTCAGTCACATATTGCTTCGCGTGTTATACCTTTTTCCACCTACAGTTGTTAATTCCGGGTAATCAGGTATTTCAATTCTCCAACCTTCATCATCGGTGAGATGAATGTGCAAGTTGTTGAGTTTGTATGTTGCCATGGCCTTTAAAGATTTATTATTTGGATAAATTCTGAACTTCTGATAATAAAAGCAATTCCACAGAAATGTCTGAAAACAAGCGTTATCACTATGAGGCTTTGTTTGTAAGCTGTGTAACAAGCATGGTTTTGCAGCGTTGATGCTAGTATTGACTTTCTGATGCTTTAAGTGGGCTGAGATAAATTCTGCATATTCTTTCTGACTGAAATTTTCTATTTTCGCTGTCTATTTTGTGTTTTTTGTAGCTTGGGTTATTCACACTGTAATTACTGTCTTTTGAATGTGATTTGAATCAGAAAAAAAATTAAAATTTTATTGCACTTTTCTCAGCCATAACGCATTTCTTCACAGCTATGACATGCAAAGAGGGCAGCCCATTTTTGTTGGTGTCGTTGCATTCGACTCAAGTAAATTTATGGAAACAACATTAGGGAAGGTTGTACACCTCGTACAAATCGTAAATGAATATGGAAACTAAAGGCAAAATTTTACCAGTTAAAATTTAGTAACCGACAACACAAGGTCCGATTAGTTGCGAAGAGAGTAAAGAAAACAAGCGCAACAAAAAAGAGTAGGAAAAAAATTCATAACTAACGCATGAAGTTTAGGCCAGACAAAAAGACAGAAAGTTGACTTAAAATCTATTGGGCTGCTTCCATTGCTAATGAAAGAGAAACACACCGACCACACGGAAATTACCATACAGTGCAAGTAAACTACCTGCACGTTTGCAGTCACTTTGTAAGCCAACTATATTCTAAGTAGATTATATTATACAAGGAAAACATACTAAAATAGAATATTTAAATATCCGTGAAAGCTAGAGTATACAGAGCTAAGCAGATTCTAGTTTTAATGAATTAAAAAGGGTAGCTTAAATGTATCATATCATAGGCACCGTGGTACAATTGGCGTCTGATGAAAGGTTTATTAAAAAATGCATTCGAAGCATCTTTGAAATAGGACAAAATAGGAAAAAGATTAGAGAGCAGATATATTTGAGAAATGCACAGTGGGCATGGTTTTCTTATGCATTATTCGAATGGGTCAACAAAAACTTCTTTCTGTTAATTTACCGAATTTTACATCTAGATACACGAATTAAAACTAAAAGGTTAAAATGTCATTTGTCAATAACCACGGTAATTAGCACTGCTGAGCGAATTACAATGGCAAAATTTCGTTATGTCAGTAAAATATTCCGTGGAAGTAAGCCATGCTCCGAAGACGAGTTGGAAAAGTGAAAGAAAAAATGAAGTATTTTCAAAATGTTCTTGAAAAGAAAAACTTCCATATGTAACATGTTTCTGTGATAAAATATCAAGTCACAACCTGATTTGAAATTCGCAAGATTCTCTTTTAAAAGTTAATAACCAAAAACCGCAATCGATAATGTTTTTTCATGTTCAACTTAAGAATCGGATTGTTTGTTAGTTTTTTGTCAGCAAATGCAAACCTTAAGTTCAAATCGTTTTCGAAAGACCACTCTGAAACTAACATGAGTTTAAATTCCAAACTATGAGACGTGACGGGAATGCTTGTTTTCAAACTTGGATAATTTCTACTGTGGTTTGGACGTTCACCACCTGAGTAACGGGACTGCGGTATCTAAAGCTAAAATTTAGACTAAGACCAACCAAAAGCGAAATGAGGCAAAAATTTGAAGGTAATCCCAAGTCTGACTATAGCTAAGTGCCTATTACTCAGAACAAGGATGTTACCAGCGGGAAAATGTTAAATCCAAAAAAATGCCAGTTTTTTGAAGCTTACAATCTGTGGTAAACATAAAATTTTCTACAACCGAATGCGGTGTTGAGTTTAATTTGAAAAGTAAACGATGTTGAAAAACACCCACCCAGCAAAAACGATATTTTTACACAGTAAATGATTAGATTGCCAAATTTTTATCTCGGACAAGGAAAACGTCAAGATTCGAAATTGCCAGCACCAACCTCCAAACCAAAACCGCTTGACCGAGACCAAACACAAAAATTGGAAAATTAGTTTAAGGTCATTGCGAGCGCATTCGAAAACTTGAAGAAAACAAAAACCACCTGAATCTATATTTGAAAGCCACGAGCAGACCAAGCCAAAATGTAGGAAAAATACCTCTGGCATTTATGTATGCAGATTTTTAGGAAATGCATACGGCGGTGGCTTAGATTTCGAGCGTTACCTTCATTTCAGTTCATCAAAGTAAAATTAAAAATCGTGGAAAATAATCATACAGAAACACTTCCACTGTTACTAAGTAGTCTCCGAAAAATTGTGGAGTTATCGACGAACTTGTATCAAAATAGAAAATCACCGAAATGGCCGTTTATATTAGTTGAGACGAGTATTTCTAATGCGATTTTAAGCACTTACCCTCAGTAGTGAAAAGATATCTTCATATTTCGGAATGAAATTTCTCGCTACATCCACATGCATTCCTCGATATTGGAAACGCGGCGCATCCTGAAATTTCCCAGAGCAAACAAGGATGGTATCAAATTATGTCCAGCGACGACGTTCATACAGAGAAGGCTTTGCCTGATTTGTCCCGATCACATAAAATTTTTCATCTTAATTTTAACCATATTAAAGAATATAAATACTGCGAAAAAACTCTAATATACATACTCGTATGGTAGCATGAGGAATTGACCAAATGTTTGCAGATTCATTTTTTGTTGCCAAAGCAAATAAACTTTGAGTTGCATAAAATGCGCCGGAAGAGGCTGGTGCTTTGATATCAATTCGATCACTGTAAGGTCAGAAAAATAAGCTTCTGTAACGAATCGTAACGATACCAAAAACGGCACAAAGAACAACTCATTGGTATCTCACTGTCAAACAGAGTAACGCTTAAACCAGAGGTTTCCAACCTTGCCTAGTGAAGAACAACTTACAAAATAATTAAGTCTGCAAACCCTTACCCAACCAATTTTTTTTAAAATCAGCAAATAAAACAGCACGGAACAAGGGAAAGCTGGCTACCAAAGCAACTGATGATAGTCTAGGGATACGATGTTCATTATAAAAGAAGCGTAGCAGTAAACTGAAAAGAAGCACCTGCAGAAATGTATGCCCCTTAAGCGGTAAAATTCCCCATCTATTGGTGGCATTAACTAAGTATCAATGGTCCTTTAAACGTTTGTAGGACTGGTGGTTGCAACCCACTCGTCCTAATTAATCCGAAGCAGTTTTCCGATCATGGAAGATCATGGAAGCAGCCACATATTTACTCCTGCATATGTCAACATTTGTCTCTTAGTTCATTAAGGATTTTGTGGCCACTACACTTCTACAAATTTCTACGTACTGTATCAAGTGTAATCGTGGAGTTTTTCTTTACAATGAAAGCTCTGAAAACATTTTTTCAGTCGCACTTACTTCATCATAAAGAAACGTCAGAACCCTGAAGTTTACTTTAAGCGTTGCTTGGCGTCGCTTGTTTTGTTGATAATTGAGTAATGAAAATGGCTCACATTTTATGAAATTGGGACAGCTTTTTTTCAAACATTAGCAATATTTTTGTTTAAATGGTATCTCATCCTTGCAAAAATATTAAATAAATGACCACTTGCCAGACGCTTTAACTACCAACACAGCTTTTTCGCTTTACGCAAAACTTATTTTTAGTCATGCAGTTTTACACTGATAGCATGTTTTTGATCATTGTCTCAAATGGCCATAGTTCCTTGACGATTTCAAGCTTCGTGTCATTGAAAAACAGATTAGCTTTACAAAAATAAAATAGGCGTTTAGGTACTGCACCCACTTTCTCTGCCCCTTTAACAATACTGTTTTTACTTGCCGAATAAGACTTATGCAAGTACTCTCCACAATGGGGTTAAGCAAGGAATCGATCAGCACATTTTCATCATGAAATCGAAAATTCACATAAAATTACGCGTCTTCAGTCCTTGTTCAAATAGAAGTGTTATGCAAATAAACACTTTAACTCCGAGCAACAATTCGATTATAAGCGTTTAAAGTGGGCACTGCACGCCGTTTCGAAAGATAATAGAAAAAAAGGAAAAATGAAGAGAGGGTTTGAAAAAAATTAGCATACAGCACCTCGTAACTGACAACTCGTAGGATTCATTCATGTACAAAGCTTGAGCTCCAGCAAAGGTGACTTCTCCTTGGGTGAAAGTAATCGTGTAAGACGTTTCCATATTCCTGTCTTGCAGTTGAAAATAATCTGAGAAAAATTCAACACTGCGTTAGACAAAAAATCTTTCATAGTGTCTCAACATTTCAAATAGCCATGTGGCATCAGAGGGAAACTGTAAATTATTTTACAAATACTGTATAAAAATTTGATTTGCCTGAGCCTTGAGATTACCCACGGCGACAATTATCCGACTCTTCGAGTTGCTCTTGTAAAAGAGCAGTCAACTAAGTTTTCGTGGGTTTGGGTTAAGACCACGAATAAACAACAAAATAAATGCCTGAAATGCATTGCTCTGCAATGTAGAAAAAAGGCGTAAATGTCATGTTTCTTTTTTCGCAGTTAAACAAGTAAGATATAAAACGATCCATAGTCACACGCAACTTTTGAAATAAAAGGCTTACTTCTAACTAAGTCACATTCATGTAAGTACACAGAACAATTCATTTTCCAAGTGCTATTGACCGTGATGTTTAACGCCAGCATTTCTTGCTCAACTGGTGTAGGAATTATTTCTTTCGGTTTTGCTGAAGCATTGTATTGATTGTACCTGGAAATGATTGTCGATATCATCCACTGTTAGTTGCTACTTTCATATTCAAGTTTGGTTCGTATGATCAGCTAATCACAAGTCACAACTCAACCCAGTCTAAAGACAACCATATCTTGAAATGCCTCAAAATTGTTGCGGCAAATAGTGAAAAAGTAACGATGTGATTTAGAAAACAAATGTTCGTTTCTCTTGACTGTTCCGTGTTTAGCACAGGGAATAGTCATTATTAAAAATATCTGATGCCGCAAGCATTAGGTTAAAACAATAGATGACGTTTGCGTCTGTTAACCTGTCGTATCTTTCCTGAGGTGTCCAAGGACTGTAAACATCTTCTGCGTAACGTTTGTAAGAATTTTTCGAATCGAAATCAGCAACGAAATACCAGTCCTTATCACTTGTATAGACCATCGTCTTCGGGTTTCTCCCAGGCGCAGTAACGTACCACCTTCTCATGATGTCAGTCTTCGACACGCTCCAGAACGCAATTACCAAATTGATGACGTGCTGAGACTCTCCTCTTATACCTTCATAGACGTATAGGAAGGTAAAATTTTAAAAAAAGTAACGCGTTAACACAACAAAAACTCACATTCTCTCATAGCTAAGTTTCACCTGATTGCTTGTGTTGCACACGAGTCAAACGAAAGCATGCTTATATCTAAAAATATCTGCCTTTGCAGAAAATGTTGT
>Ga0210059_1014124_pt1 | contig 11846 bp, 3 predicted proteins | sample Ectturendosymbi2_FD_188042 | JGI IMG/M metagenome (GOLD analysis project Ga0210059, IMG submission 188042) | Ecteinascidia turbinata endosymbiont from Florida, USA - Sample 2 (SPAdes) (version 2) | ecosystem: Host-associated > Tunicates > Ascidians > Unclassified | place: Key West, Florida... | reverse complement strand
CGCCACTACATTATAAAAACAGCCAGGGCGACAATCCTATATGTTCAAGCAGAGATGAAATTTCGCAGCCCTCCCGGCCAATTTCACCACGAGCCGCCACTGAAACGCGCCATGTAAACAGGCTAATTGAGTGGCAAAACTTAGGGCGGATTCTTCTGCTGTTGGTCTTATTGCGTCACAATAACATGGTTCACTTCAAGTTACGACAGTAGACGTTTTGCCGCATGTTGCGGCTTGCTATGGCTATGTGTAACATCTAACATGAAAAGCACTTCACACAAAAAGTGGCAAACGTCACTTTTATTTTTGTAACTTCTCCAAATATAAAACCTGAAGAGAAAAAGTGGGGGGAACATGGAAGATTATACCGCCCCACCTGAAAAAGTGGGGGAACACACGTCCCCCGTGTTCCCCACCAAATTGCGCCCATGCCATGGACAGTTCTTGTCTTAAAGTTAGCTCCACCGAGATTATTTTTTATATTGCTTGCATACTGAACGCTCAATTGGATAAAAAACTTAAACTCGACTTCGGACGTTATTGCAAGGCAAAATTAAAACCTAATTATGTGCTGTTTGTTAGCTGAGTTTAAAATTAGACTACCATGTTAGAACAAAACGGACATGTGTATTTTAGCACAATTCTGTGTTTGCACCAGGACTTGTTGGGTTTCAAATCAATGTTTTAGCTTTTCCTCGGTTTGCGAAAATGCATTGTTTTTTCTTTAGTTTTAGCATTGTAATCTTCGTGTTTCAAAGAAACCACCGTTTTCAAGCATTCATCTATTCGTACAGCGTGTCGTGTAGAAACATAAAAAGTGCGAACAGAACCTTTAGGAAAAGCAAACAGTGGCAATTTATTCCTTCCTTCTGTGCAAACAGTGACAATAACAGTGACAATTTATTCCTTAGAAAAAGCAAATAGTGACAATTTATTCCTTAGAAAAAGCGAACAGTGACAATTTATTTCTTCTGAAGCTCAAGAGGTATTCATGCTGTCAATGCACATTACACACCCGAAAAAATATTTCATTTGGCATCTTGAGAGGTGTTCGTGATTAGCATTTGAGACATTGCGTCATGCCGAAGGACAGGATGTATTTGATTTCAAAACGTTGTCAGGTCTTAATTTTGCAATGACTGCAAGTAACGTTATTCATTGATCAAAATCGTGATGGCAGTTTGTATGATGAACATCACTTTTCTGGTATGGACGTTAATCAAACGCATCAGTGCAAAGTCTTTAGTGAAGAAAATTAACAGAACCAACCCAGAACCCGGTAATGTCATTCTGGTAGAACTGTCAATTAACTGCGAAAATACGGAAGCAGTGAGAAGCGGTCGACTATCTGAGCTAACGTGACTCATTAATCTAACATCTGAAACGTGGTCTCGTGGTTGGAAGTTGTGGTTCTAACCAACAATTATCCAGCTCTAATGCGCCTTAATCCAAGGGCGTCAACTGGCTTGTTCTGATAAGATCACGTCTTGCCTCGAACTTTTGCTCATAAAGGAGTGGTTGCCAAATGCATAGCAAAGCACTTGGTTACATCTGGCAGTGGGAAAACATTCAAGCTCTGGCAAAAGTTCATTTACGAAAACCATGAAGACGTTACTTATTATTATTGGATCCTTCTGTCGTTTTGCTTTATGGGGCAACGCTATGGAGGAGACAGATCCTCAGTTGTCAACTTCTCCAAGTATGTACAAAAAAAGAAGCAACAGGAGTATATTCAATTTGTGAAACTAGCGGCATATCACCTATGACATAGATAAGCTATAGATTTTTTGTCTTAGCAATATTTCAGCATGCATTCCACAAACAATTACAGTATTTCCTTGTTAGCATCGTTTGTTGCTGAAACTTTCACGTCTCTCAAACAAACTGTTTGGTAAGTCTAACTGAACCAATATTTTGAAGAATTACTGGAACGGTTCTATTGCCTGCTTGCATTTACTTTTTCCAATACTTCGGTCAACGCTCTGTTAATTATGCTTTTTGTTTTATCACAATGTGATGTTGTTCTTTTGAATTTTTATGAACATGAGTAGTTGCAAACCTATTACGCAAGCTACGTATGTTGTAATGCGTCGTAACATGTTGCAACAGCTTTCAATCGGACGTACCGGTTGCGTCCTATTGATTTTGGTAGAAAAGTTTATCTCTGTCTCTGCTAAGCAACCAGACCTGAATGTACTCTTTGCAAACTTCTATGTTTTCATTTCCGGGAAGCCTAACTGGAAATCCTTCTATATGTTGTGCTACATGTATAAATTCCTAATCTGGCCAGATTGTATCTTGAATTGTCCAATATGCGCAATACACTACTAAACGCAGACAGCAAATAGGACTGTGGGTATTTGAGGCACCACTGATATGAGTCTACGCGCTCCAATGATTGGTTTTCTTTCATGGAAATGTCTTCAACAAAGTCATGCTTCGATGTACTATGCACTTGATTACATAAAAGCTTTTCAACCTATTATTTGCTGAGACACGCTTCAAAATTTCAAAACGTTTCACATTATCTTTTATAGCTTATTTTTCCTGTAAGGCAGATGCAACACCTGCAGTGCCAGCGCAGGCAGTTTTTAACAGCATTGTTAAAAGAACGTGCAAGTGAAAAGCGCTCTACAGTCAAAGACCTGCCACTTGCTGAATTTAGTTTAAATGCAGTTGTACACGGAAAGACTAAGGTTACAGGTTTTTTTTCTGACATGCTGCTACGTCAGTTGCAGGTAATTGTCCTCCCGACCAACCTTACATCAACTGCCTTGTCGATCCGTGTCGCTTCGCAAAGTGCCCAGGATTTCCACTTGCAACATGCCGACCGAACTACTGCGGTGGTTGCAAGGCGGAATTTTACTTTAAAGACATGAAAGTCCCAGCCGAGAAATGCAAAGGTAAGAAGAAATAAATTGGAAAAAAGCTTTGGCATTTTGCAGTATGTTTCTTAGGATTTACGCTGCATTAGCTGAAAATTTTCACTGCACGATTGGCGACAGAACAAAATTTTCGTGAGTCATGTTTTATGTGCAGTTGAAAGATATCGATGATCACAAAAGGTGGAATGATGAACTGTATCGAGATTGATGAAGAACAACCACAAAACGTTTTTCTGTTGAAATAGGCACCAAAATATTCATGGCATGTTTTTCGAACGAGCATGTTTGATTTGCCAGTTCTGCGTAATGCAGTGAGAAAACTAGGACCTGTCTGGGAGTTTTTTAACTGCGCTTCTTCAGAGTGGAGTTGAAACAAATGATCATTCAGTTAAGATTTATTTTCAAAGATAGAAAATGAATTTTTTTGTTTCAGAAGTCTGTCAAGCAGAGGAGTTTCATCTCTCGTGCACGGTTGATCCTTGCAAAGACTTAAGTTGTCCCAAAGTGAAAGGTGCCAAATGTTGGCCCAATTATTGCGGAGGGTGCCATGCCGATTTTTTTCTGGGAGACTACAAGCTTTCACACCAACATTGCCATGGTGAATTGATACATTACAAACATGTTCATAATTTTCCTTGTAGTTATTTTTACTTTTTGGTTTTGTTTACGAAAGAAAGTTTCAAAATTCTACGCTGGAGCCTCTGCGCATCTTGTTGGCCGTTTGTTTTGCAGTTGATATTTTCATCAAATCGTGCACCGCTTTTTGGCCGATAGTATTATTTTTTTGACATTGGTCAATAGCACTTTACTAAATTGACAAAAACTTCATGATGTTCGTTTTTCATTTATTTTATCACTGGCGCTTCCTATCGAGAGGGCAACGACACATTAACATCCAGTTTTATCTTTGCACGAAGTGCCACTTTACGTTGATATTATTGGAAAAATTTGATGCAAAAACGCGAAGCAAGTTGTTTGCAGTAAAAGCTTTCAATGGGTAAAGGAAGATATCAAACCTTGCGATGGTTCTTAATTAATCGAAAGTATTTGGAAATCCACTTGTAATGTTAAGTTCTCCCAGAGTCCTCAAGACCCGAAAAAATCATGAGCTTCATGATTTATTATCTACTTTGGTTTGATTTTATATATCTTCATTTTTTCCAGATTGTCCGATCACTTTCGTGCGTTTGAACCGTTGTGTGCGATGCATTCGTACTTGTCCAAGACCAGTGGATCACATGCATAACGTATTCTGTTTTCCGTTGAACCGATGCGTCCAGTGTACTTGTCCTTCAGATACCTTACTTGACTTGACGAATTGGCGATGTGTTAAACCAAACCTTTGTCCAAATCTGAGAGGTACGTTGTTTTCAGGTGAAATCGAAAATTGAATGAAAATGACGCTATCCTAAAATACTGCAAATATTCCATTAAATATTTTACTTTATAAATTTAGTAGAAATATGTAAAAAATTGAAGCTAAACAATTTGCAATTTACGTGTGTGCTATAGCAGTTGTATGTTGGGGTATTATTGTTGTTTGGGCAGAAATATATAGATAGGTTTAATTTGAAGTGGATTGATAAAGCTCGGGAACATTTTTCCTTCCGTTGATGAATCTTAGCTTTACTATATTTTGCAGGTTGAAGAACGGAAATCTGAAGTTCCTTTGTGCTGAAAAAGCCTTTTAAATACAGTACATCACTCGACTAACGAAATTTCTTCCTAGGTTGTAATTTCTCCTAACAATTGCTTTGTGGTGGTTTCTGATTTTGTCGTGCAGAATGTTGTTGACGGCGTTCGTCTTTATTCGACATATTTTGCTGTGTCTTTTTTATGTTTTAGTATTGACTATATTGCATAATGTGTTGGATGCGTTGGAGCTAATAACAAAATTACGATACAAAAATGTCATGGCTTTGCGTTTGATCATTACTGCTTGCTTTATTTTGGATGTGGATCATTTCCAAAAAAGTAGAATCGTGAAAGTCTACGAGAAAGTTTTTTTCAAATAGAAACAAAAGTTTTTTACTCTCTCATTTATGAACATCATCATCGTTAGGGCAGCAGGGTTGAGAATATTTTGACTCATCTGACTTTATCGTTGAAATAAATTCGTATGGATAAGCAAATTACGATATTCTGAACTGAAAAACGGGGAAAAAACATTTTGTGAGAAACACCAATATTCCCAAAGACACATTTCCACAGCAACCAATTTCCCGAGCAATTCTCAAGTCCTTCAGTGGTCAGTGGATTAACGGTTTGACATTTTTACGGCAACATGTAATCACATTGTAAATTGTAAAGTCACTGGAGCACTCTGCAAAATAAACGTTCAGCAGCAATGTTGATCACACATGGCTGGAAAGTAGGTTGAGTTGACATGGGTTGACTTGTAAATAGCAATTTTGGTTTCGCGCACACGTTTTCCAAACAGAATTCTGAGCGTCGCAAGAAAGTCAGCGCATGACTGTTATGCAGAAACAGGTTTGGACGCTTGCCATACTGGAAATCTGAATGCTATTTGAATGATCCAGATTGGTGCTGAATCTAACCAGGCACACAAAGGCGAATGTTGTCAAGCATTGGTACTTTAACGCTTAAGTATGACCACCTCACGCTCTTGAAATATCTTGCAAAAATCACTTTTCTCGAAAAGATGACATATTGCTGGTTTCTGATATAACCTGCGAAATCAGTTTGATTAATGTTTTCAATTACAAAACAGTGATTGCAGGCAATAATCAGTTTGGTCGTGTTTATCCCCATATATATTTTAGATTTAGATATTTTGGATTTTTTGCCATTGAGCAAGAACTGTAGATCTGCAAGGCTTCGCTTAGCAAGTCACAGCATTAGGGCGAGAATGCTGCATGCAGTGTTTTCACCCTAAAATAATGCTACCAGTTGAGATGTGACTAATGTAGTAATGAATTATCAACATGGGTGTTGGTCTGTTGGTTTTATGAGGCGTTTCCATGAACATAAGCTTACTGATTGGTTAATAGCACGGACTTTACTGTCATTGTAGGGCTAACTCACAATATTTTTGTAACTGAGTGGAGGTTTTTGCAGCAAATAAACCAAGATCACTGCGAAATAAGTTGTTTTAAGGTTTTGCCCTCCCCGGAAGTCTATCACAGAAGTATCCCGGCAGCCAAATAGTTGTTATGCCAAATTGGGGTTGCGGTACATTAGCTGTGTTGGAACGATGCTCTAATTAATCATCTCCATTAGTATTAATACCCTTTGACAAAGACGTTATTGATTATGCACCTACTTTTATGAAGTATCACAACTTAAAATAAATGTTGTTTCTTCAATCCACCCACCAAACACATTGTTCATAATAAAAATAAAGGCAACTCTAATTTATAGCGCCTTACCTACGATAGACTCCCAGCAAGTAGATGCTGTTGGCCTGGGGTGGCGACTGTTAGCCAGGGGTTGGCAACGTTTTTTACAAGAGCCATTTTACTTCATCTTCTAGAAGATATGACCGGTAATGAGCCACAAACCGTTGACACCGTTTTATTTTTCATACGACTTCATGGGAGAATACGCTAAATTGTAATCAACTTGATTTTTCAAATGCATGGGCGCAATTTTGTTGTAAAATTGGTGTGAAACCAATATAGTCAGCTTGGTGTGGAACCAATATAGTCATCGGGTCGATGCAGAAGTGAAGAATTTTTATAGATACCGATTCCCAATCTTGTTTCTAGAGGTGTTTTGAAAGCAACACTAATCAGGCTTTGCTTTATCGTTACAGATGATCTACAAATTAATATACTTAAAAATTTGTTGCTGGACACGGCACTGTAGTTCAGCCTGCTTGCATTAATATCGTATTTGGTTGCAAACAAGCACAGCAATATATTAGAATACATCAGTTGGGTTTTATCAGAGCTGTCAGTTGGAGTGCACAAAATGCTGAATCGCATTGTCGCGCGCCCATATTACTCTTACAGTAGAACACATCGATTTCATGCATTTTATAAGAAAAGTGAGTTACAGCGTGATTTGATGTCTTGTTCACGTTGCTTAACATTACAAAGAAGATAAATAGTTTTCTTGCACATTTGGATTTTTTGAAAAAGCTGCAAATCTTTTTAATGCTACTGGGCATCATTCATGCAGCCTCACCCCTACCAAAATCTCGACTGGTATCCTCTTACCAGTAGCAAAAATTTGGCCAAAAATTAGCGTAGCCTACTTCACAAAATGATTCAATCTATTTTACTGCTGGTGGGTGGAGGATATATCCTTTCAAGCTCCCCCTTAAAGTCCTGTTTAATAATGGTTGAAGACAGTCTTTTGCAAAACTGCCCATGCAAAAACTAAGTCTCCACAATAGTGCTGCTTTTTTTCTTCGACAAACTTCGCAGATATTTGCCTGAAAATGTAGCTTTCTAATATTTTAAACACTTGCATCTTTAAATAATACGCTGTCTGTTTCTGAACACGTGACAAAAACGTTACAGCAAAGCCAGTTACATTTCTGCACGAAACAAATTATGGCTGTACTTTAGTCTCTCACATGTGCAGCTGTAAAACTCTCAGACTGTTTCGAGAAAATAACCTTTCTAACAGTATACCACACAGATTAAATGTCGGACAGAAGCAGTTAACCACCTTTCGCGGTCTCTAGAAACTTGAAAAATGCTAAAAATCCTTTTATCGAAGCTAAATTTGTAAAATAACAGAATCAGTGATAACCACATCAAACTCTGTATCAACATCAACTTGGCCATGTGTACCATCTAAAATGAAAAGCTCTTCACACAAAACGTGACAAACGTCACTTTTATTTTTTGAAACCTTTCCAAATACAAAAAAGAAAAAAGTGAGGGACACGGCAAATTATGTCCCCACCGTTTCAAAAAGTGGGGGAACACTTCCCCCTTGTCCGCCACCAAATTTCGCCCTTGATCAAATGTAAATTTAAATTCCAAGGTCTGTCATATCCAGGGAGCCACTTTAGAGGAAATAAAGAGCCGTACGCGGATCCGAACCTCAGGTTGCCGATCCCCGTGGTTCAAGCGGTGAGTCAGGTTAATTGAAACATTCATATAGTAGTGTTCGAAAGTGTCTGAAAAAGATGTTGTTGCGCGAAACCTTTTTGGATCAAAACCTCCTTGCCTACTGAACAAGCGAACGCTACAAAAAGCGACTAATCATGGTCACTCAAACACTGCCCCAAACAAGCATTTTCTTTAGGGTTGGGCAGTAGCGCAGCCAGCCCAAAATTTGTTTTGGGAGGGACAAATCTTTTGACTTTAAGCGAGCAACAGTTTTTTGTTTGGGACACCGCCTCTCAAAACACAAAACGACAAGATATGCTAGAAATTGGGGGGTCATGGTCCCCTTGCCCTCTGGCTACGCCTATGGGGTTGGGGGGGAGAATTAACGAGCAAGCGTTTCAATCCGCGCGTTGCACGTATTTCCGAAAATGAGGTTCCAATATATTTTTTCCAAAGAACGTTTGTAAACTTGAAAACATTATCTAAAGCTAATTGGAATGTTGTGTTTCAATTTTGGGTGGAAACCAATCCTTGAAACATATTCTGTCCATTTTAATATTTACGTTCATAAAAAGAATCACATTACTTCCAAGTAATCATCTGTTACGACGGAATTGCGGCTGGAGATACAGGCAAACTGTCTCCACAAACATGACCGTGCAAATGATACGAAGAACTCTGAGGGCATGAAGTATAATGGCCGTGATTTAACCTACAATGCCACACCAGCTGATAAAGATGATATGACGATTGATGCCACTTGTGCTGCCTACAGTCGCAATTAGTGCTCCTTAGAATTGTGATAATTTCATGTTCTACTACGTCACAATCTCGTGTTCAACAATCGACAACATAATTTCAAATCGCTTTTCCAGAAGCCACTAGTTGAAAGATAAAAACTTGGATATTTATAAAAAAAATAAACTAGCCTTAAGAAAAAATGACAAGATGCCGCGAAGTACTTTACCAAAAATCTTTCATATGCGGCAAATCCGAAAAACAACGTTGTTTTCCCTATGAATACTTGTGCCTTTGCACTGATTTTGCAGAATAGGTTTGGTAGAGTCGAATCGAACTTAGTGCAACCTGGGACAAACACATCAAATCTTCTAACGTTGTTGCAGGAGATTAAGTCAGTATAACCGCTGGTCTTTGTATGGAATTGTGTGATGCAGTTTCTCGCATATAGAAACTTTTCTGCATGCATGATTGCAGTCGCCTCGCTTAATACAGTAGAGTACGTTGATTGTCAGGATGCGTTGTGATATCAGGCGATTGTTGTTCGCAAAGAGTAGCTCTTCTGCTCGTACATAGCAGTCCCTTGGCTCGATGTTATTGCGCAGGCGTAACCTTGTTTTTGCTGCAGCCATTCAATCGCATTACGCCGGTGTTACCGCTGGTCGCACAAACCTGTTGGACTGCTTGAGTAACAGCGCAACTTTTATCTGCATCATGTCGATGAACGTCTATCCGAATTGATGTATTGTACGTCTGATTGTCTGTGCAACGCAGGCTGTACATGCAGTTATGAGATACCTGTGTCTTTCATTTCACGTTCATTTTACCACACGTTCACTACCTCATTTTTGCCTTTACCAACGTATTAAATGCATTTTTTTGTGCGGAGAAAGAAGTAACAGAGTTGAAGCTCACGAACACCATTAATACGTTTCGCTTAACACTAAGAGAATACATTCATGAACGAACCACAATGTTAAGCCAGAATTCTTGGCTGCACAAACGGATGTTTGAAGAGTGTTTCCAAGGATTCTGTCATCGCGTAGGTGCAGCCCTGAAGCGCACGCAAAAGAAAAGTCTGCCACAGGTTTGCCGCGGTCTCATCCATGGGATTCCGTACTCCCCACGAAATCTACTGGGAGTAAGTGCTCGCATAGCGACTTTTAAGTAGGTTCACGAATCGTTTTCCTTGCAAGGCAAATCGAAACAAAGTCCGGTACACATCAAACTACCCCAAAAGTTTAGCCAGCTCGAATAAGGACTTAAAATTATGACACAAATTTATACTTTTTCTTTCATCCCGCAGTTATTGAGCAAGAACACTAGAGGCAGCTGAAAAAAGATTTCGTGTCCAAATACAGTAAATGGTCCAGAACCCTTTACGTGGTGTTCACAATACAGTAAATAATGTATGCTTTTATGTGCTTGCTTCTAATATGTAACACCGTTCTGTTGGTGCTGATTGTTTTTCAACAAATTTTTCTTTATCACTTCATCGTACATGAAAATTGCGGAGTCTGGTTTTTATCCAGTTAGCAAATATTTCTACTGCCTTCTAGAGATTGATACGAAAAACAATTTCGTACTGTAAGTTTAAGTCAATCGGTTTCACTGAAACCAGTCATAAAAACTGTTGCCTGAGGCCACAAAAGTGCCTGTGATCTGTCTTAAGAACTTCGTACTAGTTGATGGCGTGACCTCTCATCAGACGAATCGGAAAATAAAACAATTCGCTTTCTGGGAAGGTACCCGGTGGGCCACACGTCGGCACAATTTCAAAACGTGTATGTTGTGTTGTAAACTGTAAATGTTTAACCATAAAAACTGACGAAGTGCGGTCATGATTCTTTTGGTTAATCGATCTTTGGGTTGTAAGGATTTGCTCAAGTAACAAAAATTTATGATTTAAGTAAGTAGTAAGTAATTCCTAACAGATTACTTAAGCCGGTGGTTCTTAACCTTTTTCCTTGTTCGCATCCCCCCCAGCAGTTCTCGCACCCCCTTCTAGAAATGCTGAAAAATTATAATGTGCAAAAAACAAAAACACTGTGCTTCTTTAATCTTTTTTCGTATAACTGACAACGAAATAACACAATACTACTGTAAAACACAAATTACTTTCACATTAATAAAGAAAGTAAATCACAGTAATATTTGCATACATTTAGCCTACTACGCATTGCGTGTTGTGAAGAAATCATAGTTAAGCAACAAGCTCAGTGACTTTTTTGCTGTTGTTTCCTGTTTATGATGGCATCAAATCTTGGTGTCTTGGTGCTGAGTGCTACTCGCATGTCGTGCTGAGGATCCAATCGATTTCTCGTCTTTGATTTGATGTGAAGCAGGCAGGAAAATCCTGTTTCGCACAGGTAAGTTGTCGCGAAAGGCACCAACACATCGAGAGCTTTTTTGCCAATACAGGATACGTTTCAATTTGAGAAGCCCAAAAGTGCTCCAGGTTACCATAGGAAAATTCCATTTGGATTCCACAGTTGTTTCTCATATCCATGAGATCTTCGGTTATGTCACTGTCATCATCAATATCTTCCAAATGCACCCTGTAAGGGTGCCGGGTCCAGTGGTCACAGGTTTGCAGCTCTCCACATGAAAAGTAACCATCAAATGAAATACATAGTAATTGCAGATGTTCAACAATTTTTGAAAGAAAGTGTGGATGCAGGGAAGCATCTTCGGTGAGTGTCTCTTCAAAAGAAGGAAAATTTACTAAGTTTCTTTACACGCCTAATCCACAGCAAGAGTTTTTCTTTAAGCAGACAGCTTCTCGCATGCATCCAGAATGCTAATTCCCCTTCCCTGCACAGACCGGTGGAGCTCATTGAGTGCTGTGAACACATCAGCCAAATAGGCAAGGGCTTGAAAAATTTAGGACCATCAAAATATTCAGCCAGTTCATGTCCTGCTTCACGGAGAAACTGCTGAATTTCATCCCGTAATTCAAACAGACGAGATAGCACACGACCACGTGATAACCACCGTACTTCGGTATGATACAAAAGCACGGTATGTCCCTTACCCACTTCCTCACAAAACGATTGAAACAGTCGGTGATTCGGAGCACGGCCACGAATCATGTTCACAACTTTCACACTAATTTCCAAAATTTTTCTCAGGCCTGGAGGCAATGTTTTTGCTGCAATAGCGTGCCGATGAAGTAAGCAGTGGGTAATTTTCAAGT
>Ga0210059_1014123_pt1 | contig 11846 bp, 4 predicted proteins | sample Ectturendosymbi2_FD_188042 | JGI IMG/M metagenome (GOLD analysis project Ga0210059, IMG submission 188042) | Ecteinascidia turbinata endosymbiont from Florida, USA - Sample 2 (SPAdes) (version 2) | ecosystem: Host-associated > Tunicates > Ascidians > Unclassified | place: Key West, Florida... | reverse complement strand
GTGAAGTAGTTTTAGGGTCATTTTGGCTCATGTTGCCTGGCCTAGGGCCCAACTACTAGGCCAAAGTGTTTCGCTGAAGTTTTCATTGGAAACTAGGCTCGAGTCCGAGTCTTTTGAGCCTTTGATCAACTTTCTAGTGTTTCTGGTTCAAAAGTTATGATCTAAAATAAACAAATTAATTAATTATCTAATTAGTCAAATATTTTTACTAACTAACATCACAACTTTTGAACCAGAAACCCCAGCAGGTCATCCAAACTATCAAAAGACTCGGATTGTAGCCTAGTTTCCAGTAAAAACTTCAGCGAAATACTACCACCTAACGGTTGGCCTCCAGGGCCAGGCAAAGTGGGCCAAGGTGGCCAAAAAGTCTTCCACTTATGACGTCACTCACAGACAACCTGTACCCCCCAAGCAAAAAATTTTTTTTCGAGTCTAATCTACTGGACTTGCCACGTTTTTTGAGATTTTTGCAGAGTCGCTAGAGCAACAGGAGCAGAGATATTCATCCGCAAAACCACGTTCGAATCAGCTGCTTTTTGCGAATCGTTTGAATTAACCCGGCTCTCAAAGTGTTAAAAAAAAACTGGTTTGTGTTCTACAAATCTTCCCAACAAAACTATGAAGTCTTTACAAAACAATGTATAGATCTTTGACCTTGTGGTTGTTGGACACATCCTATCCTATGATTTCAGCTCACACTGCACGACAAAGTAGTTTCAAGAAAATTAGTTCTTTTCAAGGAATACGTGAATGGGCAAAAAAACGAGAGCACCTTCTGGTTAGTCAACTTAGTAACAGAGTAACTGGGAATTGATGCAGCAACAAGACGCATCAACTGGATACACACATTGACATACTAACTGGGAACTCACTCGAGAGAGGTGAAACAAGGACCACAAGTAATGAGCAAAACAATCAACATGCAACTTGCAGCTAAAAGTGTGTGGCACTCTGCTAAAACGAATGTGCATGTCATAAACCAAAAAGTTAATTATTACACCAACAAAGATAACATCCTCATGATACCCACCAGAACTGCTAAAAGAGTAAAGAAATAAAGTTTGGCGATTACTTTTTGATGGGTGTTGTGTAAATGAAAGCTTTTTGCTTGAATCTCAGATACCCACAACAAGCTAAAGTACGGGTATAAATATGACCACTGAAAAATATTGAACTTTAAATTTCAGTTACGTATCTTTTCTAACCCTAAACCAAACCCTAAACTGACACACTTACCTAAACACCAAACCCTAGTGCAAGCCCTAATCATCAGTTTTCTCAGCGTATTTGATATGTAGAATATGACCATATGCATGTGCACATGGCGTGAAGTCAGAAATTTTGCTTCACACCGGAGTCAAAATTATGATAAAAACGGATCCGGAGCTCAAGCTGGAATGAAATTTTCTGTTATTACAAGAGCCAGATTGCGGATAACAGCTTTTGTAAAACAAAAGTTTGCACTGACAAGCTAATTGTTAGATTGATGTATGGCTCTATTCTCTTGGTTAAATTAGGCAGTGAGTGATTCAGTGCAGCTTGCTGAAATGAGGGAAGGTGGCAGACTGGCAGACCTGCGGGCTCTTTTCTGGCTGACGTGTAGCTAATATTCACTAGTAGGCTACAGTAACGCATTTTTTGGACTCAAGTTACGAAATCACAGATGCAGCTAGAGGAAATACAATAACATCAAAGGTCACAAAATTTCATGTTGATGAGAACATGAAAACATCAGAAATTTTAGGTTTCTCAGTTTAATAATCGTGTTCTAACATGTTGAATCAGAAACGGCTTGCTAAAGACTACCTGGTTCAAGTGCTTAGACAGCCCTGTTGTTAGCACAAACCAAATTTTAATTGAATACGTTTTACAAGTAGTAAAAAAACGTAACAAAAAATACATCAAATCAACGTCAGGTAAAATTGGAGAAAAAAACAACAAAAAACAGTGGTGGAAAGCAGTGGCATTTTGTGCAAAATGGCGCCCATGGCAAAATTTAAATGTGCCCCCTTTTTAAGAATTGAAATATTACATGTAAGCACAAACTAAGAAAGTTTACCAATGACAAATCATGAAGAAAATAAATGTTTCAAAATGGAATATGTGTTTTTTCTATTCAAAATTTTCAGCATTTATATGTAAGGACCATACCGATAGCATACTTCTATACTCATTTATTTTTGTTATAGAAAATGTCAAAACAATCAAATAAAATTGTTGTCAGGATTTCTATATGGCATTGACCAACCAAATCGTAAATCTCACAAAAAATCACACAAAATATTGTAACTGCAAACGACCACAGTATTTCTTTATAAATACAACACACTCAATTTGGATGACACAATAAATTATTTAGTGCCAGCCATGTGTTACTTGTGTTCGAATACTTCGAAAGGCGCAATTCTATGAAAACATCATTAGGCTATATGCAGCGTTTTTGTGTTTAAGCAACACAACATTCTTATCAAAAAACACTTCTGTGCCTTGGTCGAAGTAAATTCGTCTATGATTTCATGATAGATGTATGAAAGATCAGTTTATCAAAAGATCGCTCGCAACTTGCATTAGAAACTGTGGCGGCCTAGAGATGGCACCACATGTAAATAAATGGCCACTGCTAGTTGGTGCCCCTAAGTTGGCTAACCAAAGTTACTATAAAGACAAGTTGTGAAACCATTAATGCATGGACGCCATTGATGATCCCAAATTGCTGATTTGTCGAATTAGTTTGTATGCAGGCGACAGAGCTCTGTAGTAAAATAACTGTTTTTCAATGAAGATAGGGATTTCAGGCAAGCTGAAACTGATAAAAATTAAACTTTACTTCCAATATTACTGTATTTCGGAGTGATTTTGCGTGATGTAAGGTTTGGTAATGGTTATCGGGTGGTGGAAGTCAGAAATGTTTCATCAAAAAATGCAGGATTGGCTACGGACAAGGTAGGGTCACTCACCTATCTCCTGGTTAAGTTAGGTATAATTAAATTCCGTATAAGACAAAGTTGCCTTGATGAGCATACGTTAGGAACTGGTATATTTATGTTTTCATTGACAATTACTGTCATAACACTCATCTTGTCAAGCGTAAGCCTAGTTAGCCTAATCTAGTACAGGCTTTAGTGCAAGTTACAGTAACATGAAGTTAGTAGGCCTATTCATTTTATAAGACAAAATTGGCGATTGTGCTTGGCTGGGCTACTCCAAAGTGTGTAACACATTAAAGAAAATTTCCTTGAATAGATCTTAATGTTTCAAAAAGGCGAAGTTTGAAAGAGATGCTTAATAATTTGCCAGAGAGATAAATGGACCCATAAGAGTAAGATACATAGGAAAAGAAAGCTCAAGCTGTGCAAAGTCAGTAAAGTTTTAGGTCTATTGCTAAGTGAACCAGCAATTTGTTTAATGCGTGCATTGTGATTGATGGTTCTGAATGAGAAACATGCAAAATAATTTTGATGTCCTTACTTGGCAGCATAATGGATGAAAGATGTAAATTCGGAATGTCAAATCATTTTATTGAGAAACGCTGATTGTAAATTTTTTGCAGTATTATTTTAACCATCACAGTTTGGAGGAAAACAAAAATTGAAACAAGATGCCATTCTAACCTTGGTGTTTCAAATCTACCAAAATTGTTGAAAATATCAAGACCCAAATTATCAAGGGCCGGGAAAGCTCTTAATCCCCACAAACATGAATGTGCAAGTATATTGATTTAAAAAATATTTTTGAATTTGTAATTGTTTCATCACGTTTACTAAGTTTGCTGATATGTACCAGTCATATTAAATATTTAAATTTTATATTTGTTGTCAGTAAATGTCAATAACCATACTTACTTTTCAGAAAGTTACCTGAAAAGTGTAGGCTACTATGAACAATTATGAAGACAGTGTCAAATTGGAGGAAGTTGCGCATTGGAGGATGACAACCAAGATGTAAAGTTTGCCTGTTGCATCCCACCCAGTATTACCTTGATCATGATTTTGATTTTTGTTTGAACAATTAGTGATGTGATTGCATCTGCATGTAAATTTTTGTTTGTTTGTTGTCTGTAAATTTGTTTGTTTGTTGTATGTTTGTTTGCATGGTTACATCTGTTTGTAAAATGCATCTATTGTTGTCAGTCTTGTGAATAGCTTTGTAAGACAACAACCACAACATGACCCAAGACTATCAATTAATGTTTTTATGTGACAGTTAAAGATGCTCCAGAAAAACATTGCTCATTTGGAAAGATTAATAAACAAAAATGCTAATCCTGACTAGCTGGAAATGCTAGAGAGCCTATCACATCATGCTATGAGATGTTCAGATGAAACTGTGAAGAGAGCGTTGGAGATTCAACATGCAACTGGAGAAGGCTACAAGGGTAAGCTACAGGTAACAATGGTTTGGATGTAAAAGAAAGTGATTGAATTAAAAGATGAGTTGTACTGCTCATTACTGCTAGATGAGGTATATATATCTATTAGGTTTAGGTTTAATTCTTTGCTACTGTAACAACATAGGTTTTATCTCAAGCAGCAGCGCATACGCAATCTAAATATTTACGATGAACCATAAACAGCAGCTGTGTGTTACAGTCAATGGTTATTTCACCATTCATTTGAATACTGTAAATATAATCGCACCTTTTAGGCAAACTGTCAACTTGTGCTGTGATGTTGCTCGGTCACAAACAAAAGCCAACACCGCTCAAATATTAAGAAAAATTATTTATGTTATCATCTTAGCCATCCCTGCCCTCACTCCATAAACAACCGAAATAGCATTAATTATAAATTTCTTTTGTGAATTAGCAAACCGATTGTTTGATTTGATGAACAGCCAATTTTCTGGTAGTACTGTGTTTGGTAGTTCAGCGACTTGCCCCAACGTGTTATTCAAAGTTATTTATGTGTTGTTTTTCAGGCCCTATAAGCATTCGAAGACATGGACAGGAGCAATATCACATGGAGCATGGATTCTTGTTCAAAGCGGCTTTAAGCTCAGTAACACCAGTTCAATTTCTTTCAAGCGGACATAGTGATCAATATGACATCAAGTTTTTGAAGTCTGGTAGACTAACCTAAGATGATAGTAGAATATTAAGGCAACAGAGTTGTCAAGTAATTGTCAGCTTTTGTCTTCTTTTTTAGTTATACATAAATTTTTGTGTAACTCGAATGCTTCGAAGGGAGCGTTAATTATGGGTATATTGAGAAGCGCAACCATGATGATTTTGACAATGATAGTAGTTCTGCTAGCGTGCAAAGTAACGCTGAAATGTTCATAACAGTGAAGTCATCTTTAGTTCGACTGTTCTTTCCATTTATTTTTTAACAGTTGAAAATTGATGCAAAGCACGGGTAAAAATGTTAGCAAGCTTATTTCGGTGGGAGCCCTGGCCTCTTTAGCCTCATTCTTGCTGTGCTACAGCAGGAGCTTTCATGACCCTGTATCAAGAATGTATTTCTTATCAGCAAGTTCAATCAAAAAGAACTGCGTTGCAAGATGTTAAATGATTCTTATTCGTGTTCGTGCCTGATGCTGGTGATGCTCTTGTGCACTTGCTGCAAGCCTACGAATGGTTTGATTTGTATGATTTTATGCCATGCTCTTGGTGTTCGAGCAGCTTTTGTGTTTGTTAATACAAGTGAAAAAGCAAACAATGCAAAGGTAGTTGGTTACTATGAACTATGCTGTTTCACTGAGATTAATTGTTTCACCTGCTTCCACACTGTGTAAAATAGTACTTACCACAGCATCGTTAGTTTATGATTGTTTTTGGCCCCTTCCTCTGATAGTGGAAGACTGAGAATGTTTTGATTTTGGACCAGACAGCATTTTTGTTCAAAAGAGCATTAAGCTCAGTACCAAAAGTTTGATTTCTCTGCAAGCCAACATTGTGGTAAACGGGTCACTGAGGCTTTTGATGTCTGATAGGCTAACCTAAGATGCTCCTAGAAAAGCATTTTCTCAAGTGTATGGCTAACGAAACCCCATCCTGAGCTTGTGCAATTTCGTTAAACTCTGCGACAAATGTGCATCACCCAATTTATGCTGGTTCCATGTACTTCCAGCTACGAAGAAGACGATGTTCCAAATCTATTGGATTTTGTAAGGAAGCTACCCTTATACTAGAAGCCAGCAACAACATTGAAGATCAAGGACAAGTGCGGAAACCACTTCTCCCATGAACGTAACAAAATCGACTGCATATTAAATAACTTAACAAAATCAGCTGTATAGAATGTAAGGAAAAGTCCACAAGCAAACGTATTTTTAAACTTTCACCTGCAAGCGAAAATTTAGCCCGTTTAAAATGGGAAGATAATGAGATAACTGCAAAATAACTTACCCAAACAAATGTTATGTCGCCTTTCGTCTAAAGCTCTGTGGATGCTCGGACAACAGAAATTACTTTTTCAAAAAAATTTTAATATATTTTTGGCCGTAAACATTGCTACTGGAAATCTGGCTGAAATTACCTTTATATTATTATTCCATACTTTTCCTTTTTGCCACAACTAGGCCTACTGAATCGCTGCCCCCTATATGAAACAAAAAGCATATTAATGTTAACAATTTACATTGCAATTAATTTTTTAAATGTACATGAGAAAACTGCTGCACGAGCAAATATCACATAGACCAAATCGGTTGGCGAGTAATTGTCAGTTTTAGTTTTTACCAATTTTATTTATACAGTATTTACTCATTGTACACTCGAGTGTTCCGAAGGGATGGTAAAATTTGCGTTTTTTTGAGGAATGCAGCTGTGGTGAAGCTTTTCACAGTGGTAGTTTTGTTAGCATGCAGAGCAACGCTGAACATATTCGAGGAAAACGGCTTTGTCATGCTGACATGTGTAATGTTGATAGCAGTCGCAAAGCGGATGTTTCATAAAAGGTAAGCCAACAGATTTGATGATTGCATGTCAAAAATATAATTTATTTCTTATCGGTGAGTTCCATTGAAAAACGGTTATGTTACGAGAAGTAATGTTGATTTGTTCTTAGACGTTTTCGGGCCCGGTGCTGTCGACGCTCTTGTGTAGCCTACGTGCTGCCCGTGGTTTGATCAATATGATCGACTGCCAATCTGTTCACGTGTTTGAATGGTTTATGCTCTTGTATCGTTTGTGCTTTTATTAATACAAGCGAAAGAGCAAGAAAGAAACATTCAGGAAAGGCGGTTGGTTGCTGTACTGTATAGCTTTTCAATGAGACTAATTGTACTGCCTGCTTCCACACTGCGCAAACACATCGGTAAAGATGCAAAAATTAGCAAAAATGACCACGACGTCTTCCGTTTATGGTTGTTTTAGCCCATTCTGCTCATAGCGTCAGACTGAAAAAGCTACGATTTTCAAGCAGACAGCACTGCATAGAAAAGAGGTTGAGTAGAGCAACGGAAATTATTTTTTCACAAATAAACTTGTTTTCAACAACGCTTACAACTCTGTAATTCCGAATTGCCTGCTAAATATTTTACTTCATTTCGATTCATCGAAAAATAGACCAAAAATGAAGATTAAGTACCGATCTCCCATGCATTTAGATAGGCAGAACACTCAACTTGGGACCAAACATGGAGTCCATTGTCGCTTAACAATGGGACTTATGATCGGCACAACTTGTCTTTATAGTAACTTTGGGCTAACAAGCCACTGTGATAGTCACCACAGGCGAATTATAGTAATTCACTTATCCCCAAATAATACAAACGGGTGATTCCATGCTTAATTTGAAACTTAAGATTTTTTGTAACCATACGTCATGAAACTTTTTTGTTTGTGTTTTTTCTTAAGGAGTATAAAAAATGAAGAACAAAAAAAACATTTTGAAATTGCTTTAACGCTTCGAGTTATTACGATGTGAAATTTTGGCCACTAGAGGTAGATTTTTCCCCGCTTTTAGAAAAATGGTTGCCATATGAATACTAGGGCAACTGAGCTGAATGCATGAAAATTGGTACCAAGGTATTTTTTAGGTCTGGGAATCCATTTTTGAAATAAAAAATACTCAAAACTGAGTCCTTCAGGGTGTAAATTGATCTTGAAAAAAAATTTATGCACACATTTTGACTGCAACTATGGGGATGTTGGCGAATGGCTGCAAAAAATTTATTTGCCCAGACAGTAGTATACAGCATATATTTTGCCAAAATGATAGTTCTACCAATAATATCAACGTAAGTGTAAATCACAACACTGGTGCCTTGTAAAAGGCGGAGCTCCATAAACAGCGGAGCTTGGTTGCGGAGGCATGATGACGTAACCGGAGTCGCTAAAACCAATATTTTGCATTGAGCAATGAGAACTAAACAGTAGTAAAAATGATTATTGCAAAAGGTGATATTACACTAAGGCAAAAGAAGTCTATTGTGAAGTTTGATAATTTTTGGTAATCTGAGTTTCACAACAGTTCCGGGACAAAAAAATAGGTTAACAGTTGTGAATGTATAAAATTTTTAAACATCGCAAACATTCATGCATGATATGTTTGGGGGAAGCGCATATTAATTCGCAATAGTAGTTTTCCATTACTTTTTTTCATTTATTCCTTTTGCACAGCAACTTTTTTCCACTCCGGTTATGTCAAACCTTTGCTATTTACGAAGCTCTGCCTTTTACAGGGCACCTAATGTATACTGCTTTACAGCTGATTTATGAACTACCAGTGATTCTGAATTAACCTTTTCAATCAATTTTGAAGTTGCTTGAATAAACTCTTCACTGACTGTGTCCTTGTTACTGCTTCAAATTATGGAATGTCAGAATTTTTTAGTTAGACATAAGTAATATATTCCCTAAATTGTGTTCTAACAGTAACATTCATCCAACATTCCATAAATTAGGGTTACGCTATAACAACACATTATGACTAAGGAGATGTACATAATACTTTAGCTTATGTCTTACATCAAAGTGCTAATACATCAGTCAAGAGCACATATCACACAAATACAAATGTTGTGCTGTGAAAACACACCAGAGTAGCCAATAATTGACATACCTCCTGGAAAACAATTAGAAATAAATACCAATGGAGTTATACATCCTTCAGGATAAACATAAGCATCCTGGACAGTGAACACAATGGACTACAGAAATACTACTCAACTGTGCATGCAATATGCATTCATACTTTATACAACACATTTCAATTGCACATGCTTACACTGTATGCCAGCATGGATAAAATATGAAAAAACACATAAAACTAATAAAAATACACTTTTGAAGATAGTAGATAGTGGTCTGGGCTTTCCATAAATTTTATATTAGTATTACCACTACAGCCAAAACCATTAGCTAATTGTGATAAATTATGGAAACTCTATGCTTTTTCAGTTACCACATCACTGACGACACCACAGATATCACAATGCACATTGCGTATCAGTATCACCACTGAAAAATATGAAGAGTATAATTATATGCAAAATTATAACGTGGGGCATTATCAACCTTACATGGGTCATATCAACCTCAAACTGTTTATAAAGAACTGTTAAAGTACAGAAGTTCCACAAGAAAAACTAAAAGACAACCCATATGCAAGTAATCAAAGGCAGTTTCTATCATATTACAGGTTTTTTCGAAGTCATTAGCTAGCAATTCACAAGACTGTTAAGTAACAGATAGAATGTGAATGTCACTTGTGATGTCATAGAACAGACAAAAGAAATTTGTTCAGAGTCAATTCTATTGCCTTTATTTGTGATTTTTTTGTAGAAGTTCATAATTGTTAGTCAATAGTCGTGAGAATAATATGTTTGGAAACACAGCCATGTTTTCTGTCTAAACCAACACATTAAAAAAACTTTTTTTTTTGGCATCCATCCCAAATTAGGCGAGCAATGTAGGGGGGCTAAAACAGAATCATCATGAAAAGTATTGGTTTTAGGTACACTTAAAGTTGTTAAACTCACTGCATATTTAGAAAGCCCTACCTAGAAAACATAGGTATAGACACCAATTTCATTAGGATTGGACTAGCAGATCTCGATTTATACTCATTTTAGTGTTGCTCATCAATGCGAATGCCACCTAGTGGTAAAAATACAAAAGCAGTGACAAATCAAAAACCGCTCAACCAATTTTTGCAAAATTTGTGTCAATTTTCCTAAAAATTTGTAGCTGCAAACATATGTGAAAAGGAACGAAAACCTAAGGCATGTGGTTTCAATTTTCAGAAATTCGGGCTGAATTATAATGAAATGACACTTGTATTTCTATATGCAATCCAGCATAGGTAAATTCTGACAACTAAATAGCTTGGGAGAAAAGAAGAGAGCGATTATTGTGTCACAGTAGTGAATATGATGAATGAATGTGGAGTGTGATGTGTTAATGTCAGCTGGACAGAATCAGCAATGTCAGAGCTTACATAAGACATTTTTTTGTGTGGTTAAACATATACTTTTGCCAAGGTTAAAAACACTGGTTGGAAGTAAAAATAAACAAAAAAAAAACTATCATTTTGACAAAATATACGCTGTATACTGCAGTATGGGCAAAGAAATTTTTTTGCAGTCGTTTGCCAACATCTCAATTGATATTTGCGGCCAAAGTGTGTGCATGAAATTTTTTTCAAGATGAATTTACACCTTGAGAAGGATTTATTTTTGGGTATTTCTTACTTCAAAAATGGATTCACCGACCTAAAAAACCCTGGTGCCAATTTTCATACATTCAGCTCAGCTGCCCTAGTATATCTGTGAAACGAACTATCACCATAATCAAGTGGTGAGAGCCAAACGCCTTGCTTGGGCATGGCAACTTAAAATGTCAGGCAGTTTTAGTCGGGAGTTAGAACAGTACTCATACAACGACTAGGCTGCCTCGTTGGTAGCGTTTGGGCAAACCAGCATCTGTGCACGTAACGACAGTCATTCCTCGCGAGCAACGTCTACGCTGAGCAACACCTCATACCTCATCACTGGGTTCCTACGACGGGAAACCCTACATGTGGCAACCAATTTTCTAAAAACCGGAGAAAAATCTCCCTCTTGTGGCCAAAATTTCACATCGCAATAACTCGAGAAGCGTTTAAGCAATTTCAGAAATTTTTTTTATTCTTCATTTTTTATACTCTTTAGAAAAAGTACAAATGAAAAGGTTTCATGGCATGTGGTTACATGCAATTTCAGATTAAGCATGGAAAGACCCAAGCGCAACCTAGTATTAGCAGAGCGATCTCGTCGGGTGAGCTCTATTGCTGCTGGTTGCTTTCCTGTTAGTTTAATGACCCGAATTACTATCTTTTATTGTGTTTGCCTCAGTAGTTCAAGGCGATATAGATACCTCTAACAAAACTGCAGCATTATTAATGATTATAAGCGAAACCGTTCGAAATTTTGCAAAGACGGTTTCATCAACATATTCTAGCATGATGTGATTGTCAGGAAGTCTTCAGGACACGATGATTTTAAGTTACACCATGACTTGATAATGCATTTTGCATTCTAGAATCTCCTCGCATAATTTCTTGCCATCTACATCTTAACTGTACACAGTTCCTGAATTCTCACACACAGACTGCAGTTCTTCACAGTCAGGACCGTAACAAAGGCCTCAGACATGGAACAGAAATCCAAATTTGGGCAAAAAGATCTAGCTCTAAACAAGAGTAACAAATCTTTTCTTTCATGTGTTAACATTTTTGCTACAACTGGTACGGTAGTGATACTAACTGCTAATGTTTCGCGGATCAACTATTAAATAACGTCTTCTTCCTTAATCTCTGGTAGTGATGTGCCCGAGTCATTTTTGTTGAGTCAGAGTCACAAGCCCCTCGAGTCAGAGTCATCTAAAAATTTTTCGAGTAGAGTCAGAGATGAGTCATGAC
>Ga0210059_1014122_pt1 | contig 11847 bp, 6 predicted proteins | sample Ectturendosymbi2_FD_188042 | JGI IMG/M metagenome (GOLD analysis project Ga0210059, IMG submission 188042) | Ecteinascidia turbinata endosymbiont from Florida, USA - Sample 2 (SPAdes) (version 2) | ecosystem: Host-associated > Tunicates > Ascidians > Unclassified | place: Key West, Florida... | reverse complement strand
GAATGAGTATTGTTTCTTTCAATTCTCCATTCTGAGTGAGTATTGTTTCTTTCATTTCTTTGATGCCTTTCCAGAGTTGATTGAATTTTTCTTCTTTTGAACTCGAAGTTTTCCATGTAGCCTCATTCATCATGTTTGGTTTCTTTATATCCAATATCAGTAGGTCGATAATCAGCAGCAAATTGCAAATTGTTTGATATAGTATTAAGTTAGGTTATTACACACACTACTACAACACTATCCCCTGTCTTATTCAAATAGAAACAGTCAAGGGACAAATATGAAGTTTTAATTCAGGCCGTAATTTCGCCTTACGCAAACAGAACGCCTTGAATCGAAGCATCCAAGCAGTAGCCTTCGTTAAAGCATAAAGAGAGAACTATCGTTTCATTAACCGGACCGTCGCTTCTTCACTAACGATAACACTTACGGTTTCGGAACGTTTTACGTCAAGAAAGGGGTTTACGTCGATCGATGGGACCGGCGACGCCGGCCAGCAATCTTCGCCACTGCGCAGAAAATCTGGTCCTGTGAACCACATCCCCGAACGCATCAACTTCTTCACGCTTATTCCACGTGACACAGAATCAGCTGGATTAAGCCTGGTAGGCACATAACGCCAGTGCAACATTTGATCCATCCTCGATTTTCGACAAACGATTTGCCACGAAAACTGGAAAACGTTTGCTAGTGTTGCGTAAAGTTTGCAATATAGCGGTAGAATCTGTCCAGAAAAACGACTCTAATTTTTCTAGGAATAACTCGCGTCTCACTAGCTGATCCAGTTACACTGCTAAAACAGCTGCAGTTAATTCCAAACGAGGTATCGAACATATTTTCAGTGGCGCGAATCGAGCTTTGCCAATAAAACAGCAATGAATCTTACCGGAAAAGTTGACAAGCCGCAGGTAGCTTACTGCAGCGTATGCTCGACATGACGCATCAGCGAAGTGATGGAGTTGCCACGTTTTGATTTCCCCAAATCGTCAGGTTTAAAACACCTGGGCAGTTCTATTTCGGCCAAAGGAGCCTCCATAAATGACGTCACACCGTAACGGGGGGGAAGGGGTCATCAGATTTGTGACAACGGGGAGGGGGGGAGTCAGTAGTTTTGTGATGTCACACGAGTCGTTTTAATATGCATGCTACACGCACTCATACCAGAAAGCATAGGTGTGGAGGTCAAAATGTTTCTATTCCGTTTACAATAGTTTTCTGTTGCAACCAATGAGGAAATTTTTGTCGATATTGCTAATGGGTTAATTGTTTTTGTAGTATATTTTCGATAGTCAGTCAATCTTTGTTGGATTTACAGCTAATGGCTAACTATATTGTTGTACTGTCAATATAGCCAAACCTCATTCGATAAAATTTATTGACTCCCAACTCCATCTACTGGACCAAAAAGTTTTAGATTTCGACATCCGATTCTGTGCAGGAATTTTTTAGTTGTTTGGCAAGCATTCCACAGTTTTATTCTTATTTCGCATGCTGTAGCCTACTGCACTGCTATTTTTGTTTTTGCGTCGTTGTAATGTACACTCGATAACTTGTTTTGCTTGTGTTCTTACCGTGAACTTCTTTCAGTCAAATTCTCTTAGTGGTTAGCTTTAAACTGTTTGCGGGCTGTATTTAATTCTATTTTCTACTTTCGGCGCTGCACAGAGCTGATGATCCTACCTAGAAGGCGAAATATATACTCTGATACCATTCCATTGTCTGCTTCTTGGCTTTGAAAGGATAACTTACGATGGACCATTAAAAGCAAGTCTGACAGAAATATATTTCACTTAAAATGCAAAGATTTGTAAAAATCCCAAACGAGTAAATTAGCACGATTTTCTGTACTTTAGCACTTTTTGAATCATTCTTCAAACACACCCGAATCTTTCTGTTGTTTGAAAAGTATTAACGATTAGGATTATTGTTGGCATGAAAAACCTCATTTCTGTGAAATTTCTTTTATTTCTTGCAAGTTGCAAGATCTTTTTCAAAGCTGATCTCATGCCAGCTGGACCGGCTTTCAGAATTCTAGGTGATCCCAGTAGAAAGGTTAAAAAGAACGTCGATTCTTTATTCAATGTGTGCAAAGTCAAAAGAGCAACCTCATCATTCGCCAAAACAATGCTTGTAGAACGTTTTTCCTGCCTGCGTCTGTGCCTTTGCAGAGGTCACGGTACATCTTTCATTTTCTACTTAAATTAGAGGAGTGGAATCTATTTGCTATCACGGACCGCATAAATTATGGATTAATTATCGCTGGCGGGGAGCAAATAACAAGATTTTATACTAAAATTCTACCTTTATCTAACTATGAGGGATAGAGGTTTCGTATGACATACTATCTCAAGTACTTACTTACCATGGAACTTCGATTCGAAGCGATTTTGTACTCTAAATTGGGTAAAGAAAATTCTGATACGGGCCATATCAAATATTCACGCGGGCCGCGTTTGGCCCGCGCGCCGCAGATTCCCCACCCCTGGCTTAAATGATTATAGTCAGGCATTAACACATGGAAAAAGGCACGAAAACGAGCAAATCGCTAACCTGGTGTAGGAGCGTACATACACCGTCGTAGTCTCACGGAAGGCAGTTATTACCAAAACGCACTTCATCCAAACAACGGAACGAACAGCACTGTATGGCATCGCGGCCTCACTTGCAAGTTACTGCGATTGCCACCTGACAGGCACATGGTCCGCATTATCACGGAGCTAGTCGGCAATTGTTGCTTCACCCTCACCACCGGTAACAACAAACGGAGCAGGTTACGACGCCTCAAGAATAGTGTCCGAAGAGATACGTCATGCGCCGACGATCTAGCAATAAAAAAAAACATTTGCTCAGTGTAAAACTTTCTTCTTAGAGGGAACACTGATGCCAAGGCCGCCACCAGCTGATTTTTTTTCGTAGAGTTTGAAATTGTTATGTTGTGAAGGCTATGATATGACATGCCCTTATTTCGTCGTATAGGTTTGTGTTCAGATTTAATTGTTGATTTTCTTCGAAAGTGATTGGCATCGAAGGGAAAAACGTTGGATTGAGATCAGTGGGTTTAAAACAGGTAATACCAGCGAGTAGAAACGCGTGAAAAAGAACTGTATTCGCTAATGTGTGCAGTGCCTAGCACGTAAAGCTGTCTGAGTTGGAACAAAAAGGAAGTCACGTTTGAAGTCTGACTTGATGCGCTTTGCACAGCACTGTTAGCGTGGTGGCAACGTTATGCTTAATTTTGTATTTTTGTATGTGTTATTTAAAATATACGATTATTGTATAAACCCTAAAAGTTGATTCGCTAGTAAGTTGTCATAAGGGACCCCATAAATGTAAGTGGATTAAGCTGCAGGTATTGCGCTTTGTTGTTAGCGCATTTGTGTTTGGCTTTCAGCTTGGTATCAATTTGAAATGCTGGAAAACGCGGGATCACGTTTGTTTAGGTATATTTCCGGCTTTATCTGGCTGCTGTGTGTTTGCTTAGCATCTCAAAGCTTTTACGCATGGAAACTGCGTGAACGTCTGAAGGTCGTTAGTTGTGTTGGTGATTGTTGTGCGCTGCTAAAGGTTTTCGTATGCTGTTTTGAGCGCATGTGAGCGGTAAGCAGAGTTATTTAATAAGGTGATGTAGACTAAACGCTGACAGAGGAGATTGGATTGTCTGTGTGATCGCCAAGTTGTTGGATTTGACGGTGTTTGCAAGCTTCAATGAGACGACTTTTCTGAAGGCTTTTGTTTTCTGTGGACACCGTCTTGCGTTATGGCCCAAATGTGAAGAGACCGAATGTAATGCGGATATGTCCTAGGTGTATGTATGATAATAAAGGTTTTGGTTTACGTAATATAAATATCATTGTGTTTTTACTAACTATCTGGTGGCATAGGTAAATTGTGAAGTTTTTCTTTTGTGAAAATGTCAAACGAGAGGGTTGTAGTTTAGGGAGTGGAAGTGAATTTGGGTATAGAGCAGTAAGTTTCGTTGAGAAGGAAGAACCTGTAAAAATGTGACAGTTAATTTTTAAAAATATCATTCTCACATTGGTGGAAATGCGATTAAAGATTCAATGATGACAAAATTCTTTTTAGCCTAAAATTGAAAAGAAAGTATTATTAGAAGATTGTTTGGTCACTCTAAACATCAAACACAATTCGTCGCTAAGAGAGGACCTGGAAATGTTGAAATGTAACTCAACGAGGGTCGAGAGTGTCATTTTTTTGTTGTCTGTATTGAGGTTTGGAATATTTTTATGCGGTGAGTAAAAAAACAAGATGTAACTCGAGGAAATTGTGGTATCAAAAAAATATTGTGACCTCAAGCGACTGAAAAAATATAGAGTTAATGGTCTTACTTGATTCTGGCGTCTATAGGAGTGAAAGTAAAGAAAATTCCCTGAAGGCAATGGTTGTCATGCAAATATTCTGAACTGTTTATCGAAATTGAAGGTTACGTTGATGTCGGTTAGAGTTCACGAGTGCGCATCCTGAACTTTGTGAAAAAATGAAATAAATTTTAAATCGCATTAGGCGTCTGGATCTAGTATTCACATCTAATTAAAATAGCTTGAGTTATATTGGTTTTACTGATGTGATTAGTGGGCGTTACTAAAGATTTTATCTTCAATTGTGCCTGAAAAGTTTGAATCAGCGTTAAAGAAGGATGATGAATGAAATTCGCAAAACCAGTAGATACAAAGCAATGTTTTTAAACTACTTCGAAAGAAAAATGTAGCTTTCACCTTTAGGGTAGTTTACGAAATATAATGAGTAGAGTTGATACGTTTTGAGTTTGATTTAAGCGTCTTGAGTATCGAGTGTAACGCTATCAGTAAATGAACATTTGAAGAAATAGTAATTAGAACTTGGAAATATGAAATTTTATTCGAATGTTACTTTAGTGATTAGCTAATTTATGATTTTGCATAGCTAGCTAGTGGCCTGCATTGTGCACCAGAGATTAGGCTGGCGTTTGTAACGAAATATGTTGTTTTGAAACTACGTTTGATATCAGATGCTACGTCGGCACTTAAAAATTTTCAATAAAATGAAGTGGTTAAGCCAGTAAAAATATGAAGAAATTTTTCAACAACGAATTGACCATCAAGTGTTGAATTGGCACCTAAATCACGAAGTGTTCCTATGTTAGGCATAAGGTTCGAACTGATTGCAATAAATGACTCTGTTATGAAAATACGTATGGAATGTGTCACAGCGCAGTGAACAGCTGCACCGCTGAACAAGTATGACTCACGAATGAGCCGTGACGATTTCGTGACATTTCGTGATGCTGCGTTTAAACCCCAAAAATTCTGAGCAAGCCGTCCGGCTGTCAACTAGACGTGAGGCGTTACAGTTGGATCGCGACGTCAGTATTAGTTCGCTACACGCAAGCAGTTTATCTGGACTGCAGTTTCGCGAAAAGATTGTAAAAATGTGCTACCGTTCAATATGCGTTTTGTTTAATAAAGTGGCATAGTGCCAAAGTGAAATGAAATATTCTTGACAAAGGCAGCAAATCTTAAATCCATCGAATACTAAAAATATAAGCTACGTGGGCGGTGGGTGCCCGGTTTTTACGTTTACCTTGCCAGTTTTTACATTTCGTTTGCCTATCCATACCTCGCGTAAAACCTGTTGTTACGCTAAAGTTTACTGTGATAATACGATGGACAGTGCTGAGCAAAGCGCAGATAATTCCAAAAAAATCGAATAACAACACTTGGTGAAATATCAGAGATTAGCAAAACTCACTCTTTTTCGTACCTCATTCCCTGTGTTGATGCCTGACTATAATCATTTAAGCAGATATACAGAGCGTACCGGTCAACTGTGAAAAGGAAACCCACCCAGGCAGAAAACACTTCGTATAAGGATTGTTTTGGCGAATCATGTGGTTGTTCTTTTGGCTTTGTACATGTTAACCAAAGAATCTTTGTCCTCTTTTGCCGTTCTACCGGGATCGCTTGGAATATAAAAGCAGGTCCAGCCGCCATGACATCAACTTCGAAAAAGATCACTCAAATTTCAAGAAAGAACAGGAGTTTCGTAGAGTTGGGGGTCTTACTTGCCAACAATAATCCCAATCGTAAATACTTTTCAAACAACATAAAGATTCGGGTTCTTTTTGACTCAAAAATATGAATGTGCAGAAAGTCGTGCTAATTTCCTTGTTTCTGGCTTTTACAAATCATTAAATTGTGATTGAAGTATATTTCCGTCAGACTGTTCATCGAAAATAATCGTTTCACAGCCAAGAATCAGACAACACGATCTCACCAGAGTGTACATTTCTAGGTAGACATCACCAGATCTGCAAAGTGCATGAAGTATAGAATGGAATTAAATAAAACCCACAAACAGTAAAGCTGACCACTAAGAGAATCTAATTGAAAACAGTGCAAAAACAGCCACCTATTATACATAGGAAAGGGAAAGGCCAACATGGGAATAACTAAGAAAAACAAACTATCAAGTGTACAGTGACGTATCACACAAAAATAACAGTGCAGTAGGTTCCGGAATACGTGACTGGTTTAACGTACAGTACTTGCAAGAATATCTTGACACAGCCACGCAGTGGGTCTGTGGATGTAGCGACTGATCAGAGGCTTTAAACAAGCCGAAGTAGCGGAAGTAAAACTATCCCAAACCTTGCGTTACATAGCAAGGCAGCGTTGAAACCATACGAAAACGCGACATAGAGTGAAATGAAAAGGCAAATACGATATAAAGCAGGGGCTCCCAACCTGTGGTACGCGAAGGTCTTCCAGGTGATACCCGAGTAACTTCCATTTGTTCACAAAAACCTGGATTCACAACTTTCTAGTTTACGTGTCGGGCTATGTTTCCAAATAAATAAATTTTCCTGTAGCCTGCCATTCTTTTTGTATCTTTAACATTATGACTTTCGATGCGCCGTTAACAAATTTACGCCACGCATCGACCAATTGGTGGAAAGTAAACACAAACAAAAATCTCATTAAATTTAGTTGTAGTCTTTTATTGTTGTTTTAATGTATATTTATTCTTCTGAAAAAACTAAGATTCGATCAAATTAATTGTTTTAGAAGAAGTGGTACGTGTTGACAATACGAGGTGCCCAAGTAGTACGAGATCGTAAAAAGGCTGGGAGCCCTTGATATAAAGCAAAGGAAGCAACAAAAAGTTCATCTTCCCAGCTGCTAAAGAATTTTCAAATCTCAAATCAACTTGCTTTTAACTGATAAACTGTATTAAGGCGCATGCCTCCATACGCTGCATTGCTGATTTAGCATGTCCCCCGAAAACAAAGCGTTTCCTTACTTGGGACCTAACTGGATCATTGGTGAAAATATTCGTTTCATGCCTGAGTCTTTAAATCAATAAGTGATTTAATCAAATAATTGCTTATCTCGTTACGTTAACTTTGTTTCGCTGACCACTTGGTTATTTTTCGCGCAGCTTGTTTCAGCGTAGAATGGGTTTGCGAAAAGTCATCTGTTCGATTTGGAGATTCAGAAATAGCTTGATAATAGTTCTTGCGCCAATACTTCTGCTTCCATTGCTGATAATCGGAAAAACGTCGGTAAGTGCAAAAAGTAATGTCAACTCTCGTGGATGCCACTTAAGTCGCTCCGCAGTATGTCTGATGACGTTTCAAAAGCACAGATAGGAATTAAAGGCATTGCCATCGGCCTGCCCAAGCGGAAGTGCGAAAGTTTTGTGAAGTGGCAACAAGCAACAGTAGATATCGCGTGCCATGCTGAATCTGCAATAGCTTGTTAACGCCACAAACATAAAAGGTACTTTTCTTAGCACACTTTTCGTTCGTGGTGCATCACACATGCGACGCTGCATTGACCGAAATTCTTTGAAAATACCAAACCAGTCATTGTTTTTCGGCAGGTTGCAAAATGTGCTTATGCTTTATGTTTGATGGCAATCTACTGGACGACGGAAGCATGCCCTTTAGCAGTGACATCATTGCTGCCCGTTGTTTTGCTTCCTATGCTTGGAATACAGACAGCCGACAGAGTAAGCTTTCAAGTTTTTGATTTGTGATGAATGATGATTTTGCGTTGCAAAACTGAGTTGGAACTACACCTGGTTGAAACTTATGTGGTTCGTGAACTCAAACGTTCGTTGCCATCCTTTTGTCTCAAAGTCACGAAGAAACGTTGAAATATACCAGCCACTATCAACTGACATTGTTAAAATCTTGTTTGATTAAAACCGATGTTTCTGTAGAATTGGACATTTGTGAAAGAGCCTGGCTTCTGCTCACAATCTTCCTTGAATTGCCGGCCAACGAAACTCTATCAATAAAAGAGAATCAGCCCGATTTCAACATTGACCATTTTTGCACCGCGTCATATCGCTTTCACAAATAAATTCGTCATGTAGTCCATAGGTGGAGGAGCAGGCAAATTTTTGGGGGTGCGAAGGATTTTTACTCAAGTTTCCCCAAACTTGCCCGAAACAAACTCCAAAGGAAACGACCTCCAAAAACAAAAAGAACGACTGCATTTCTTTTCATGTTGGGCGCATTTTTTAAATCAAAGCTCACCTAAGCACCATTTTTGCCCAAATTTCACCAAACTTGCCCAATTTCCCCTGCCCGAAAAGAACTATATAAAAACGCTTCCACAAAAAATCGTCTGCAATTTGATTTCGGGTGCCATTTTTGTGAAATCAAAGCACATACAGCGATTTTGCGAACGTTTTCACAAATTTTGCCCAAATTTCCACAGATTTTGCCCGGATTTTAAATGATTTTGCCCAGATTTTCACCAAATCATTTTGGGGGTGCGGTTGCACCCCTGCACCCCCGCCTCCTACACCAGTGATGTAGTCAAAAATCTTCGTACTATATCCTGTGCATCATAACTTAGGTAGTAACTACTTTCTTGGTTGTCTCTATAGCTAGCTGTCTTGTTTATTGTGATCCACTTTTTTTGCGTCAGAATTCATCATCAGTGTCACAAACTGTTGAGATTCTCAGATTAGACTGCATGTAAAATGTTTTGTTTTACGGTAATTTATAACAGATCAAACCCAATCCACCAGGCCTCTGAATAAAGCTTTCATTAACCGTTTCAATGAGAGTAATTGCACTTACTACAATGCATAAAACCAACAAGCTTCATTTGGATGCAAGGGCTAAGTTGAAACGTTTCTTTCACTTTTTACGCAGATATAAGATAAAAAATCTCCAACAGCAAAACCACTTTTTTCTCCATTACTACGATCCACGGCCAACATTAGATGCATTCCAGCATTCGCAGCTGATCAAAACGTTTTTGCTCTTAGGAAGGCATGAGTTGTTATGCATCACCACTCAAACGCCATTTTAACGAAATTTGATTTAGCTCACTTCGAGTCTTTTCTCTGTCAGGTGTCAATGTCTTACATGAGGCAAATTATCTTTCTGTTCATTGGCGGCTTGATCGTGGCGGTGGCTATCGAAGAATGGAACTTACATCGAAGAGTCGCACTTCGTATTCTTATGCTCATGGGATCGAAGCCCTGCTGGTGAAAAAACAGTGATAAAAGCAATGTTCAGCTAAGCTGCATTTGAATTTGAGACATTCTGTCTTTCTAGATTTCATTTGCACCTGATACATTTGCCTGGATTGAAATACATTTGTGATATTTCAAATGCTTCTGTATCTTCAAGCCTACAACTTTAGGCTATACCGTGGAAAAAGTAGTAAATTTTCATGTAGCTAACGCGTAAACTGTCTTCTTCGTGATAAACCGCAACGTTGCTATTATTCCCGTTAGGCAGCATTGGCATACTCGTATGTTAATGCGATTCGCTGATCGATTCCATGCATGCCAGCAAGTGGTAAAAGGCTGTTTTATTGTTAAATGCACAGGGTGATGATGGGGTTTATGTCCATCACTGCACTTCTGTCGATGTGGATTAGCAACACCGCTAGCGCAGCCATGATGCTACCTATCGCCATGGCTGTCCATGGACAAATGACTAACATTCATGTGAGTTCATTTGTCCAGTGACATGTTTACGTCTTGCATGTTTTATATACTGTAGCCTCAGTAGATAGAGAAATAAATGAGTGAATCTCCGTCATGTGTAGGCATTGAACATCTAATGTACTTCACAGGTGTCGAACTTTCGAGTTATTTGCCACTTGACAGGTTTGCGGGCCCGTAACCAGCTTGGGACACCAGGGGGCGAAGAGTTTTCTGAGGGTGACCAAAATTTTTTAAACTACGTCGAATAGCTTCGAACTATGTCCAACAAGCTTTTACAGGAGGGGGAAAAGTTTCTAAGAGGGGCTTCGCCCCCCTTGCTTCCCCCCTAATTACGGGCCTGCAGGTGTGGAACGTTCGAGTTCTTTGCCAGCTCTATCGGGCAAACTTGTCAGCTGTTATGGAAACTAATTGTGGGAAAAACTGTTTTTCAACAGACCTTATCCGGATTCTCTAAACCACAATTTCATGCTGTTGTTTGCGAGACTGGCGCATGAGCTGACGAGCATAAAGTTTAGCTTTGTGAAGACGTGTTCTGTCACACGCGATACGATACTTCCCTAGTATAATAAACTATAAATCCTTTTTGATCTATTTTGGATATGCAACACCCTTGGACAAAAATTATCTGCAGACGAAGTCGAAAATCGTGTGACATTGTTTAGGTGTTTGTTTACTAGCACAGATTGGTGTCGCACGTTGCACTTTAGTCAAAAAGTAGAGTGGCTTTAGAAATCCAGTTGAGTGGCCTCATGTTTAGCACTGTGGTTAGTTTATTCATAAAAAACTCTACAGGATCCAGAGGTAGTGAAAAATGCTCAACCTGTAAGCAAAAATGCAGTGATTTTTGTTTACTTTTTAACTAAGTAGCATCATTTAGTAAACAAGCGAAACCACTCGTGTCTTGATAAGATGACAATCCAACAAGCAGGAAATGTCATGTTTGTGTGTCAGTTGAATTCTCTAGTGTGTGTGCTGTGTGTCAGTTGAATTCTCTGGTGTGTGTGTGTCAGTTGAATTCTTTTTGATAAAAACATGCCTGACCACTGTTCTATGCTGTAACATATCTTCATCACTCAGCATCCCGATTTGGGAAAGAGTGGAGTTAAGGCCTTGTCACGTGTGTCAGACAGCCACAATTTTTTACCGGTAAACGACGTTCTGCATCAAAATTTTCCACCGTTACGGCGTAACGAGCGGATCCGTTTCACTTTCATTGGTATTTCGACAAAATTGGTTGGGTAGCGCATCATGGGTTTCTTCGAAAACTCTCTGCGCCTATTTACCGGAGATGCTACCGTATAACTCAGTTCTCATACCATGTTGCTTTCTTGAATAGCTTCTCACATTTACAAATGTTTGCAGTAAATCCCTTCATCACAACGCCACGGTTGTCTTGACCAGTGCTTTTGTCGAACGAAATGTCTTTGAAATTCACTGGACTTGACTTGTGGTAATGCTGTAGAGCGTTTACGTCAACTACCTGAACCACAATGCAATATACCAGCGGTCCCCAAACTTTTTGGATGATGGGCCAAATTCGCGATCTTATCAGTGTCCGCGGGCCGGAGTAGTTGTGTATTGAAAAAAAGCAAAAACAACACCCATACCATTAGTCACGTTTGTATATAGCTATTTATTTTCTTTGCTCGGTAACGTGTTTGCAATGTGACTTATGAAACTGCTTCGTTTGTTGCACAGGCCTGATATTTGTAGTATTTGGTTCCGCTGCAATACGGAGTGTAGCATGAAAATGTGCATCTGAGATTCTGTTTCGATACTTGGGCTTATAATACTTCATCTTAGAAAAGAATTGTTCGCAAAGATAAGCACTTCAAAGCAAGCAAACAATTTTTGAACACGTTCTGAGATCTTGCT
>Ga0210059_1014121_pt1 | contig 11847 bp, 8 predicted proteins | sample Ectturendosymbi2_FD_188042 | JGI IMG/M metagenome (GOLD analysis project Ga0210059, IMG submission 188042) | Ecteinascidia turbinata endosymbiont from Florida, USA - Sample 2 (SPAdes) (version 2) | ecosystem: Host-associated > Tunicates > Ascidians > Unclassified | place: Key West, Florida... | reverse complement strand
AAGTAGTTGAAACTCTGGTAAATGGTCTTCCATAAACTGAATAATGTGTGGTTGTAATTTGAAATAAATAGCTTTTTAATCAAAGTCACAATTGAAATTTTCATGGGTACACATCTTTTTGGGTCACTCTGTAAATTGAGAAGACACGTCATTACGAATCACTCTAACCTCAAACTGAAACGATGGCTTATTTTCAAAGATTGTTGCAAGCTAATTCAAGGCAAAGGAAACTATTTCAGAAAACAATGACTGTGTCAGAAACAGCTCAATTAGCTTCATATGGCAGAAATTATTGAACTTAAATCGAGTCTCATGTCCTTGCGGAATCAGTGATTCTTCCAGTGTTGCGATCGGAAATCCCGAGTGGCATGTGCGCAAAGTTTCGCATCATGGCAGCAAGCAACAATAGAGTTCATGCGCCGCAATCACTCTTACTATATTGAAAGTTTTGACAAAGACTCCAATGGTTTATAGTGTTTCATATTTCTATTTGGGGGGCTTGGCACTTTGTTTGGGGGAGCTAAGCCCACCAAAGCCCCCTCCGTGGCGACGGGACTGCAACAGGGGTGCCGAGAAATTTTTACATCCTTGAAACTGTGCCACCATGTAAAAAAGTCTGGGAACCACTGGTGTATATTGCTACAACCGCATAGAACTGTGGTTGCAAATTTCGTCCTAGGCAATTTCGGTTCGTTTCGGCGGAACCCATGGCAACCACGCTCTGAACCCTAAGGTTCCGCGGAACCCCGGTTGAAAAACACTGGTGTATACGCTTATAGGCGCTAATACATTTACTTTGATGAAGCACAAGCTTATGAGACACATTCATGAATGACGTCATCGTGATTATTATAATGTAGTAGTGTGATGCCTTCCAAGTACGTCGATTTATATAATGCATGGGGGAGTAGGAGGCTGCGAAGGACCAGGGGTCATTCAGGCTGCAGACCTCCCAAGGACGAAACTGCTTATAGTGAAAAGGGAACAGTGTATAATAATTAGAAGTCTTTTGCTCTGGGGATAAAATGTAATATGTGCAATGCGGTTGTATGATTTATTGAAGTAACATGCTTTGCAACGTCAAGCCACCAGAAGAAAATGGTTTAAAGTTACCACATTGAAGATTTACTGTTTTCACACATTTAGAAACTATTAGTGAATGCTAGAGAGGAAATGCGTCATACGTTATAGACTGGTGCAGCACTGTAATGGTGTCACAAGATTTAAGCTGGTTGTGAACTTGTCGTGCAATCATGCATTGCGGAAAACAATTCGTTGTCAATGTATGCATGAGACAGAAATTCGCAATTTAATAGGAGTATGGTTTACTTTGCATCTATAAGCTAAAGGCATCCCACGGCTTCATACACTGGTTTGATGAGACCAATTTTTGTGAACGCAACAAAACCTAAACGATCTAGCATATAACGGAAATACTTCATGATTTGACATTTTCCACTGTAACATTAAGATTGTTTTTCTTTCATGTTTTTTGGTGATATTTGTTTTTGGCGTGAAGTAGGAGATTCATCCCAAAGCTTTTCGTCTGACACTCTTCAACGGATATCATCAGAATGAAGTTGAGATACTACCAGGCTGGTTTATATACAGAAAAGAAGAGATCTCATTGGTTAAAGCAGTGGCCAATAAGAAAGGGTTTAGGAGATAAGAAAAAGCGAGTTGTCATTGGTTGAAGATGTAATTTGGACCTCGTCGAAACGTTGGAACGGTCAACCAATGGAAAGTTCAAGTGGTTTAGGAGATCTTCAAGGAGTAAACGAATTCTTTTTGTTTGCAGAGAAGAGGATTCAGATTTGATGAAAGTCGCTTCCAGGGCGGAGAGATAAAATGAAGTGCGAGCTCGAGCGAGGACAGAGAATTTGTCCTTATTGTAATGTAAGGCACATTGGGCGTTGTTAAGAAGACGTTGACCGATGGCGGATTCGTGAAATTGTCGGGGACTGGTGTCCTTACCAAGGCGGGGAAGGCTTTGACGGATGTGTGGAGTGGGAGGATTGGTAATCGATTTTGCGATGTGTTGTTTGATTTTCTCTTCTAAGCGCTGAGACGTGCGACCAACGTACCGACTGTCACAGTGGCACAAAAATTGGTAGATTACGTTGTTTTGATGATGGGAAGGTAACACGTCTCTCTTTGTTGCTGGTAATAGCTGTCTGGTCGTAAAAACTTTGTTGCTGGTAAGAGCTGTCTGGTTGTTTTTTTCTGTGAAGCGAAAATATCGACAACGCAGTATGGGAGCAGGCAAGAAAGTTTAGATCAGCAAGAGCAGTCTTTGCTTTTGTTTCTGCTGTGCTGTTTGGTTTGTTTTCTGCTACCCTAGGATAAGTCTTGTCCAGATCTAGTATACAGACAAGCTGAGTTTTAAAAAGTCATACGGTGGATTATCTCTGTGGATTACCCGTGTGGACTTATTTATTTGTGGATTACTTTGTCTGAAGAACTGCTGCCGAAAAGTCGAACCACCTGAGTACCTCAAGGTTCGCAGAGGAGGAAAAGGTGCGGTATCGAATTTTGTTCTATTTTCTATATGTTTTTTTTTCAACCCTTTAAACATCAGGATTTGTGACTCAAGATCCTAGCATTGTACTCTGTGAGTAGAGAGCGAGCCAAGTTCTTTCATCAAGTACCCAATAGTTTCTCTTAAAATTTCCCCCCAATTTTGACCATGGACCAACAACAACCCAGTTATAGCCAAATAGCCTCTAATTCCTCTCAACAAACTAATCCCTTCCGGTACGACAGACAAGTGGAAATCCATCTAAAGTTTAAGCAGCCTATGAAATGTTTTGAAAGATACGAAGAATTGAAAAAATTAAACTGTCCTTTCCAAGCAAAAATATCATCAATTATACAGCTCCCCGGACTACGAGCAACGATCCACGCAGTGGATAGACAAGCCGCTATCCAAATTAAAGAAATCCTGATGCGCTCAACTCTAATTGAAGAAATTAAACGATTCGGAGAAGACGAAATAAAGTTAATCCTTAACCGAGTACCACCACAATTCATCAACAGCGACATCATGAAAGCGATTGAGCCTTACTCCAGACCTATTAGAGTAAATAACATAGTTGACCAATATGGCATTCAGACAGGTGCAAAGCATGTCTTCGTTAAAAGAGAAGGAATGCGCCACATTCCACGATTCCTACAAATGGGAGCAGTACAGGTCCATGTTAAATATGAGGAGCAACCAGATTTTTGCGAGTACTGTAAAGAAAGTGGACACGAAAGGCCTGAATGTAAACAGCTCGATGAAGTTTGACAGCAATGGCAAAGAAAAGAAAAAAACAGAAATTTGAAGGAACAACCATAAACGAAAAAGATAAGGTTATACCCCAGCAACCCCCCTCAAACGCAGAGATAGTTTACGAAACTGAGTACCCCCAACTCGGAAAGCAAAACAAAAGAACAAGAGAAGACGTTTCCCCAACTGACTACATCACAAATTGTTGTAAAATAAAATTGAACAGCAAAAGAAAATCGGATCTGTGCTCTTGTGCAAAAAAGTTTTGCAAGTGAAAATGCGGATACTGGTATGCTGAAACGGAATATATTAATGACTTTCGATGTGAACTGTGTGACCGTATGCACGTCAAATGTCCTCCCACCTGTGGCCGTCCCCAATACTTGAACAAAGATGACATTACGCGCTGTAACAAATGTGGAACAGTATATGACGATACTGGTGCTCGTTTGAGCACGGAAACGATTTAACACCCTGTATTTGTTAGTTATCTCTGTATTGTCACCATTTTCTTTATTTTATATTCCTTATATTTGAAATGGATGTTACAATCGCATGTTTCCACGTCAACGGTTTAATTGACAAATGTAAACGAAACGAACTGAGTATTTCACTTTTTAGAAAGCACTAATACACACATCATTCTTCTCCAAGAAACTCACAGCTCGACATTGAATCAACATACCTGGCAAACTGAATGGACACTAGGTCTGTCAATTTTCCATTCCCCAACAAACGAAAAAAACAACGCTGGCGTAGCAATTCTGTTAAAAACAAAACATATATATATGGAAAAAATATCAAATGATCTTGAAGGAAGAATTTTAACGGTAAAAATCTTCTTGAATAACCAAGACTTCAAAATTACAAATATATATGCCCCATCAGGGAAACGAAATAGAACCCAAAATCACACCTTTTTCGATAACGTATACCCATATTTAAACTCGAACTACCCCTTAATACTCGCCGGCGATTTCAACTGCATAGAAAACCCCCTCTTAGACAAGCACCCACCTATTAAAACGTACGCGAAACCCCAAACACTGATTACCATCACAGACAATTTAAACCTTCACGACACTTACCGCACCTTACACCCCACCCTAACCATGTATACCCACCACGCCCCAAATTCACAATCCCGGCTAGACAGAATCTACGTTAACCCCACTATCACACCACAAAATCGCAAATTCTTCCCTACCCTCTTCTCCGACCACGATCTCATTACCCTCATAATAACCCTCCCCTACCCCACAGACAACAAGACACGCCACCCATGGAAAAACAATATCAACACATAAAAAAAACATAGAATACCAAACACAAATATTAAATTTGATACAAGAAGAAACTCAAACAAACGAACTCCCAAACCCACTACGGCATTGGTTAACACTTAAAAATAAGATTAGAGAACTCTTAGAAACACAATCGCGAAATGACGCACGGATATTCACCCTGGAAAAAATAAAAACACAGCAAATACTGTACAAACTTAGAGAAGAAATGATCACTAATCCAAACGAAAACGTCAAACGTTACAACACATACAGGAAATCTTTACACACCCAATTTCTGAAGGACGCCCGAAATAGTCTTCTAAAACAAAAAGCAGACCTAGAAGAATTCCAAAACATTTCCTTAAACCATTTGTATAAACAACTAACGCCGCTACGAAAACACAACACAATACCAAATTTAGAAACACAAGCCGGCAGACAAACTACAACCCAAAACGAAATAGTAGAGGTAGTTGAAACCTTCTATAAAAATCTATACTCTTCTACTAATATTGACCAAGTTATAGCCTCCAAATTTCTAGACCAAAATGTAGCAAAACTAAACCCCCAACAAAGTGTAGAACTTGAAAAACCAATAACATTAAAATAACTACATGACGCCATTACAACAATGAAAAAAGGAAAAACCCCAGGTCCGGACGATAACTCTTTAGAATTTTATTTGATCTTCTACAACAACATAAAGCACCTACTACTCGATGCTCTAATCTAAACTATACATACCTACAGGCAGACCATGTCTCAACACTATTCAAAGGCGTTATTACTTTATGCTTTAAAAAAGGAGATCCAGCTGATATCCAAAACTATAGACCCATATCCCTTTTAAACGTAGACTAACAAATTTTGAATAGAATATTAAATGAAAGACTCAAACATAGTTTGAACCACCTAATTTCCCCATTACAACATGCCCAACCTGGAAAATCCACCCATACCGCTTCAATTACTGTAAGGGACATCAATTATTTGGCACAACACAGCAGCTTCTTACCTCATTAGTTTAGATTTCAAAAAAGCGTTTGACTCAATTGAATATAACTGGCTGAATTTAGTACTACAACATCAAAAATTCCTGCACACCTTCTGTAAATACATAACACAAATTCAGTACCACGCTGCCTGTCAAATCCAAGTTAACAAATCCATCACGGACTCTATCCCTATAAATAAAGGTGTTCGACAAGACGACCCATTAAGCCCCACCCTCTTTATCCTAGCCCTTAACCCACTCATTGCCCACATCCAAGCCAACAACTCCTTCTCCCCTGTACCAAATCCTACAAAGAATCCGCCCAAACTCACCGCATACGCAGACGACATAACCCTCACAATCAGTACTCCACTATCACTAAAAGAAGCATTCAAAACAATCACACTCTTACAAAAAGCCTCAGGACTAAAATTAAACCCAACTAAAACAACTGGTGTAGCAATAAATAAAAGACTAAATATAACAACTGACTACAATATCAAATGGCACCCAGACTGCATCAATCCCCTAAACGTCACGATCGGTTCACCCCCCACAATAATGTCTACGTGGAACAGAAACATCAAAACACTACAGAAGACTGCCACCAACCTAAACCACCTTTACGCAACCAACGACTTAAAGTCTACCCTCACAAAAACCCTCCTGTCCCCTCATATCACCTATTTTTCCCATACTTATCCCCTACCCCAAACAAAAGTGGAACAAATCAACAACATAATAAGCATGTACATCGCTGGACCAAACAACCCAACCCTCCCAGTTTCAACCCTTTCACAACCCCGAAAAAACGGAGGATACGCGACAGCAGATATACCCCTAATAGCCCAATTAAATTATATAAAAATACTCACTCCCCATACACGAATGAGATTACTAAATGAAAAACTACCTTACCACCTCAACCAACTCGAATATAATATTGGACTCCAAATTAGCAATATCTTCCAATTTCTAAAACTCAATAATACTCCTCATGCTGCACAACCCTCACCGTACTATAAACAGATAATAAAAATATTAGAACAATATAAGATTACAAAAGACGAAATAATACGTGGAAAAACAAAAGCAATACTTCTCATAATCAAAACGCCCAAAACCCTAACCACCACACAGCTGGAAACCTCACTACGAATCACCACACCAAATTACACATGGATTAACCACCCTATTTTCCCAAACTATTTAAAAACCTTCAATTATAAAATTGTTAAATGCATACTGCCTGTTGAAGCAAAATTTAAACAAAATATACCTTCCCTCAATCCATTATGACATTTATGTAATGAAAAATACGAAAACGATAAATACGAAAACGACCTTTTCCACAAATGTAAGTACATACAGCCCCTCCCACAATATGCCACAACCATCTACTCAAAGACAACCCAAAATCACACAGATTATTTCTTAACCTTCTCACGTATCCAGTTCCATACCCCTCTTCCTCCTACCCACTACGATAACACCATAACCCCTTACTTAAATTCCCTCATATCTTTCACAATTTGGAAAACTAGAAATAAAACAAAGTTAAACCCCATCAAAAGCATCCAACAATACTTAATAACCTCTTTCAAAAATTCCATCAAAACAAGACTACTGATATAAGAAAAAAGAGAAAATAAAACTTTTATAAACGCAATACAAACCATATATCAAGCCACACAATCACCCGGGACTCAGTGTTGAACCACCCCTTTATTTTCATAATTATTATGTTTGCTGATTTCTGTTTTCTACGTTTCTGCTTATTTATGTTACATTATTCGTTATACTGTTTGCAGTTCAACCTTGCACACCTTATACTTTGCTACCTACTTATTAGAGCTCTGCAGTATACTTTGCACTACGGAAATTACTGCATTTGCATGCAACATGCCTTTCTCTGCATGCTGCATGCCTCACCTCATTAATTGATGCCCTTGAAACAAAGCCTCGCTTCTTTTGCTTTATATTTGATTAATCCAAAATACATTTCATCTTTTTCGGCCTGTTGCCCCACCGCTAAAGGTGGGTGCGCTGGAGAGGGTGGTGGACAAAACAAAAATCTGCTACTTCACGCCATCTTCAAGTTCTGTACCACCAAACGTCTTTTCAAATATTTGTTTTTCTCACTATCGGTGCCTAAATATCGCCTCTTCTACAATATCTCTGGTCTGTGCTATGTCTTGGAGTAAATTAAGTGTGTATGAGATGAGATTGAATTTTGTAGTTGCAATTTGCTGTTTTTTCGTATTTCGATTGCTCTTTTCCTTTTTTTGAATATATAACTGTCATACAACAATGGTTATACTCGTAATGGCCAACAGCAAAGTGCTTTACGTAACTTTAGGGACACCTTGAGATAATCTTCGAGTTTTACGGTGTCCCAGCCCTGTATTAATTTTTTGTGATGTTCATATGTGTTTGTTATGCTTATACTGCCAGCTAAATTTGAATACAATACAATACCGCTGAAAGCTGTCCATGGAAAGAAATCCTCTCTCATCAAAGAATCAGAAAGTAAGATTTTACGGAGTATATATTTCGCCTACGAAGAAGGCATCATCAGCTCTTCTCCAAATAAAATATATTTGAATGATGATGCCTCCTGCCTACGAAGTAGGGATCATCAGCACTTATTAAAAAATAAAATACCGTTTAAAGACTTCAGATCACTCCAGCAGCTTCCAGCAAGGTTAACAAACTCAAATCTATAAAACACAACCTTGAGAAACAGCTATCGACATTATATTCGATCGAACATTCTGTCACCAAACAGACTTGAAAGTTAACTGTGTTTAACTTTCGTGTTTTTGCAAGAGCTTGAATCAAAATCAAACCAAGCTTAAATTTGTGGCAGGGTTCGAGACGCGGCAGCGGAACATTAACTTTTGCGCTTAGTGTTCCGGCACTATTCAAACCCATCACCTTCATCACGATCTGCAGCCACACCATTACTTTAATGTTGCGCACAATATTGATGAAACTTACCATGTTATGCGTATAACAGTCTTGTGGTCGTCTTCGTCGCTCGCGGCGTTGTAAGTTGTAACTAAACTTTTTGGCTTCGAAAAACGAGGTGCTGGTGTTCAGCAGTGCGAGGCATATCACATGCCACCCTCAGTAAAAGCACAAGCAAATGCATGGTTCGTGTTGACATGAGGACTGGACCTAAGTTTCTGGCGCATTTATTGCGTATTGAGTGACACATAGTCACTGCTCTAAATAACTGTCATATGCTACGCAAATGTATGGCTTTTGTTGATTAAATAATTATTCCTTCAGTAGGGCTTTCGCACATTTGTATCCACTAATACATTAGGAACGGGCGCATTTAGTTCATGCTTTATTTTTACTGAGGTTCCATTGGGTCATCACTTGCTGCAGAGGAAGGGATATTTTGGGGTTAAGGTGCTGTGATATGCTTTTTTCATTACTGGTGTGTGATAAATTGGTGAAGGGATAGATTGGTTTCATAATTTCAGTTAATTTGGCAGAGGTGGAAAAACTCTTTAAATATTTTGAAGTATGTTAGAACTTGAACCTCTGTTCAAATTAAAATATATGTGAAGGGGAATGCAGCACGATTTCATTAACTAAACGTAGTGGATAGTGACAAGGTTTTATCACCCAAAAAAGTTTTTCATTGAACTAAAACAACCATTTTTTATTTACAGAGTGTTAAATTGGAGTGCATAAAGGAAAAAATATTGCTTTAAGGTTGCTGAAACATTTACAATCTTTGAAAAACTTCTAGAGAAGAAAAAGAATTTGCGCAGTTGCATTATGGGCAGTTGTACACAATTGACATCAGCATTATTGCGGCGGATACGCGATGAGTAGATCCCGTACTAGAGATTTACCCACTGAAATATTCTGTGGACATGACAGCGCCGGATTTAGATAGTGGGGGGCCTGAGGCCTAGGCTTGGTGGGAGGCCCCATGTGCGGATACAAAATGTGTAGGTAGGGGATGATCGATAAAGTCACTAGTTTTTCCACATGTCATTAATATTTATGACGTAATCTTGTGACATCACATTTGTTAACTCAACTACAACAAAACTTTATGATGCAACAGGTATTTGACAATGATTAGCGATTTGTGAAACTGTTGCAAAACCAGTCGCCAGAAGCATCGCATCTTCTTTATTTTAATATTTGCTTGAAAAAAAGTTTTGAAAAATTTTGGAAAAACCGTCTGGGCGATCCAATTATTCCCCCCTTGGCCCCTCGTTCCGCCCCTGCCTCACTGCCTCAACAGGGAAACGCAGCGTAGGATTCGATTAGTTTTCGGTAGCACGACGCGCATCAACAAACCATGGTGCTCAGACTCAAGTCTAACGCAGAAACTTTGGCAAAATCTGAACAAGTGAGGTCGATTTTCTTTCTTCACATAAGCAGTTCAATGTCGAAATATGTGAAACGGCAACACTTAGTTGACATTTCTACCGTCATTAGTTGCGTTAAATGATATTTTGGGCCAATATGTTTCAGGCCCAGTGTGAATCTATCATGCTATTGTAAGATCGTTTCTCACGATAGTCAGCAGAGCGACTTAAAATGGGAGTAATGTCATGGCATATGCCTTTCATTTAGGTTTTGTTTTTGAATTATCGCAATAATTAATGTTTTACATGTAATTATAATTTTAATGTTTTCCATGTAATTGTAATTGCACAAGCTTCGTCTGGAAACATGATTGGTATTTAGCTATGTTTAGACTTCTGCTGGTTAGACTCCTTTTGTTGGACTTGAGTTAACACTTCCAAGTGGAAGAAGAACCATTCTACTTCTAACCAGTCGGGAATACGTTGTAGACATTGTTTTTGTTCTGATCTACGGATATTCAAAACAGTTTCATACACTGCTGCGCAGTACGCTTTAGGGTAAATTTTTAAATACTTTTTGTAGATATTTGAGATTGATGGGACACCAACAGTGTTCTCGGTTATGTGTAGCTTGCGAAAAAGTAGGCCTGTTTTTCGGACCCGCTTCAAACGTTTTCTGAACTAATGATATAAACCGCTTATAAACTGCGTTTATTCCCTGAACGATTACATAGTCAGTCAACAAAAAAAACACTGTCTTGGCCCACCAAAGGTAACCACTTTTGTGTGATACCCGACAATTGCAGCCGATAACCTTGGGTATTTAAACAATTGAGACTTTTTGGCGCCCCCCTATTTGCCTGCCCCTCCCAAATGTCTGGTCTTGATCCGCCACTATGTAAGAGCATGGGAATTTGCAAATGCGTGCACGAACATCACACTGGGTGTGATAGTAGCACCCGTGCGTGTTATAGATATCTGCAAATGGATCTGTTGAAGACTTGTTGATTTTTTTGCAATGAAGTTGCTTCACGTTAGGTCTATCAAGTTGGAACGAGCAAGGATGTTTGCACTCTCGGGCTCGTTCACCATATGTGTTGTGGTAAAAACACCACTTTGGATTGTCCGCAGGTTTTGCTGTAGTCGTGTTTTGTGATTGAGAAAGCGCACTCTGAGCTTTTGTCGAACTCTATTGTGAGCCGTCTTTGTGTTTGTTTTTATTGTACCACTTGTTCTGGTTTTGAGCTTCCACCCGACACAAGCTAGTTTAGATCTCATATTTGAACATTGATTGAGTTTCGAAAAAGCATCACCAGCACAGCTGTGCGAAGGCTGAGATTGCGAATGTAAAAAGGGATTAAGAAATGAACCAACGCCGGCATTCTGCTGATATATGGCTTGTTTACGTGAACCTTTTATGGAAGCATCAACATCCGCAGCCAAGTGTAATAGTCATGATCGTGCAAGCCATTCCAACTTCCAGAATAACTGTTGGCAAAACGTGTAAAAACGCAGTGCGAATTTCATTGCATTTCAAAGGACTTTTTCGCAGTCATCGACCTGCCGTGGCAATTAGTCTATCCATGAAATCGACGTAAGATTCGCCGTCTTAAACGCAAGTTGTGAATTTCAAACAATCGACGATGAGCGCGGCGTTCATATCGTTTGATTAATGCGTGCTTCACGTGGGATTATGGTGATCGCGTCTGGTTCGTCAGATAAAGCATCACGAAGTAGGTTAAATCGGTCTTCCTCAGTAGAAACACTCGCACTTAGAAAACGTGATTCAGCGTTTTCATACCACGTCGGCAAATGATTGTCACCAGATTTGTTGAGCTTAAGCGCAAGTGATTGCTTTAAGTCAGGGGTCACCAAACTACGGCCCGCGGGCCAAATCCGGCCCGCGAAGCCATTTCATCCGGCCCGCGTAGACATTTTGCCAATGAGGAAAAACAATAT
>Ga0210059_1014120_pt1 | contig 11847 bp, 5 predicted proteins | sample Ectturendosymbi2_FD_188042 | JGI IMG/M metagenome (GOLD analysis project Ga0210059, IMG submission 188042) | Ecteinascidia turbinata endosymbiont from Florida, USA - Sample 2 (SPAdes) (version 2) | ecosystem: Host-associated > Tunicates > Ascidians > Unclassified | place: Key West, Florida... | reverse complement strand
ATTGACGACTTATTGACTGCATTTCATTAAATTTTTCAATGCAATGTACTTAAAATGTGTTACCTGTAGATGAATGATAAGATAAAATGAACATACTTTAACAACTTGGCTGCTGGTGTACGAATATATCATACTTGGAAATCGGCCTAAAATCAAGCATATTTTGGTTGTTTTTACCAACCGTATGGCTCATCTGCGGATTGCGCTAGACAGCTGTTCAAACCCTAAAAAGACTCAGGTTTGAGTCTTTTTAAACCCAAAACCCCAGCAAGGTACAATCAGTTGTTTCAATTGTTGCATGCCACACAACAACTTTTTTGTACATGGTCGTTTCCACTAAAAATTCAGAAGAATGTTTTTAATACCTTGCCGCATTAGTCCTTAAAGTTTGAAGTCATTCCATTAAAAACTTTTGGAGTTATGGTGTTGTAAACCCAATTACCATGCTAGGCCCAGGCTACAACACTTTTTTGAAAACACTTAAATCCAGACGGTTGCTCCATGTGACACCACAACTTTTTTCATACACGTTTGTTTGCAATGAAAACTTTCAGTAATGTTCTCTATACCTACCTGCACAACCCCTGAAATTTTAATGTTTTATGAGCAAGTACTTTTTCAGTTATGTAGTTTGGAGACCAGCAACATTTTGCTAGGCCTAGCCTACAGCACTTTCTGCATAACACTTCAGTCTTGACAGTTGTGTATAACCAAATTGTAATGAAAATTCCCACAAATGGTCTCTATACCTATGTGCATCATTTCTAAAATTTTGAAGTAAATCTTATGAAAACCTTAGGAGTTTATGCAATCGCGTTGCAACTATGGTACCGCAAACGCCAAAAAAATTTATCTTATTCATCAGGGTTTAAAAGTTGATATATAAAATACCACAGCTCTTTCAAACTGGTTGTTTTGCAACTAAAATTTACACAAATGTTGCTCTTGGCGTTTATGTCTTTTCTGAAAGGCAGGGGTTACAGAACCGTCTATGGATCTTTAAATTTGAAGCCTTATTCGATCACCTTTTGTAACATGACAGTAACCCACAAGAATGCAGTAGGCTTGGTAGAAACATAGTAAACACAAAAGATAAACCTAGAACTTCACCCTAAGCTTAACTTAACAATAAGCTGATGCTAAACTAACCTAATGCTAACCCCCAAAGCAAAAGTTTGTGAAGTTTTGAGAAAAGAAAAACTGGTCCCACGAATTGAAACTTAGCAGTCACTATTACAAAACCATTAAGCACCAGGGTGAGAGGTGAACCCACAACCATTGGCATGGCAGACTTGAAATGTATGTTACATTATCAGCGCAATGCCACTTGACTGCCAAACTGATCGCTTTATGTCATGCTAAGTGGTATGGTGGAATAAGTTTTGTAATAAGATCCATGGGTGGTTCGTAGCACATCCTTCCTGAAAATTTGAGTTCAATCCATGAAGAACCTTCCGAGTTAATGATTTATAATTGGAGCAACCGGATTCTGTTCACAGTGCTTCGGAGGAACACATAACATTTGCTACATGTGGTGAACCACACCCAATCGTATCCCGAATCATGTTGATGTGTGGCACATTAAAACTGGTTGTTTTGTTACCAAAGATGAGGATGTTCTTGATGTTATCATGCATTTCTTCCCTGAAAACTTGAACACATTACAGCTAGTACTTATTGAGTTATTTATTTTTTAAATGAGCAACGGTAGTCGCTAGCAACAGGCTGTCTTGGTAAGGTTCAGTTCAAGTAAGTCGGTTTATGAGATGCAAAAACTTTTCTTGTACATAGTTGTTTGCAACCAAATTTTGCACATACGTTCTTCTTGTGGCAATGAATCTGATCTGAAAATTTGAGTTAAATCAAGCAAGAACTCTGAGTTATTTGGATATGCATCAACAACTTCAAAGCATGTCAGCCTAACAATGTGACAATGACACTGCAAGCTGGTGCTGATCAGGTGAAAATTCACAATACTGTGTAGACCAAAGGTCTTAAAAGGGTAAAGCAAGGGTTTTCAACCAGGAGTAAATTTACCCCTTGGGGATAAATTCTGCCTTTCCTGGGGTTAAATTTAACGATGTAGAAGTTACAATACTTTGTTTTTTTCTACAGCGCTAGTGAGCAAACAAAAACAAGGGGTAAATTTTATATTAGGAAGGTGGCAAGGGGTAAGCAGGAGAAAAAAGATCGAGAACTCCTGGGGTAAAGTGAAGAGTTAATGTGGAAAGTTTTCAATGAAAATTGACACAAGGTGGACAAGTGAATACTGCAAATGTGTCGACATAAACATTTGGTGGTGTCTTTTTACCTTGTGAGGCTATTTTGCCTTTACAGTAGTTGAAAACGATCGGTTCAAGTGGTAATGTGACACGTAAGATACAATGAGACAACAGGTTAGGGTTTGTACAAGAAATAGTGTTAATGCAACACTTCACTTGGCCCTGGGCCCAAACCGTAGGATGGCAGTATTTCGCTGAAGTTTTCTTTGGAAACTAGGCTAACATCTGAGTCTTTTGATACTTTGGATGACCTGCTGGGGTTTTGGGTTCAAAAGTTATGATTTATAGTAATAAAAATACTTGATTAATTAGTTAATTGATTTGTTTATTTTAGATCATAACTTTTGAACCAGAAACGCTAGAAAGTTGATCAAAGGCTCAAAAAACTTGGACTCGAGCCTAGTTTCCAATGAAAACTTCAGCGAAACACTTTGGCCTAGTGGTTAGGCCCTAGGCCAGGTAACATGAGCCAAAATGGCCCGAAAACTACTTCACTTATGAAGTCACTCACAAAAATTGCACAACCCCCAACCAAACAATTTTTTTGACTAATAGCAAAATACTGTAGCTTCAGCAATGCTTTTCTTTTGTGGCAAAATAGACACTGCCTTCAGATTCATGTCGACACATTACACAAAAAAGCAGAAGCACACCATCTAGCAACAAAAACCTTGGCAATGTGGCATTGCGGATAAGTAACAGTTTTGCTAACACACTGTTGTGACAGTTTTTTTATGGAACTAATGGCTGAAAACAAACTTAAACGACATTGCAAGTATCCTATTAAGGTTATCGCACAATTACTGCAAGCAAACGTTGGTGTTTTGACAGGTTCAGATGACAGAAAAATTATTCTTGAAACATAACATACTGTTGCTGTAGTGTAAAAATGAAATTGGTACAGAGTGAAGTACTTAATAATAAACCATTTCAAGAAAATAAAAGATAACCATGTTTAAATCAATAGTTTCCTGTCGGTAGACATTCCTAAAAATAGTTGCTGTCTGTTAGTGTTACTGTTGCAGCAATAATCTCAATGAAATGACGCTAATTAGAAGAATAACAACTGTATTAGAAAAACAGCTTCTGAATAACTGCACTGCAGTGAATACGATAGCAGTCAACCAGAGATTACAACAGATAAAAATATACGACCTACCTCTGCACCATGGCTATTAGTACGGTTACCCTGAAAAGAACGTTACATGCAACGCAGCCTGTACGCTTCAGTTTCCATAATGGCCACTTGGGGCGCAACAGGACGACGTATAGAATCATGCAAGACACAGCAAAGACGTTCGTGCAAAATCCGCAGTATCTTCAAGTTTGATATTGTCTGGAACAAGTGTGAAATGTATTGGCAACTAACAACAACAAATAATAATTATTCAAGTATAGGCAATGTGTCACATCCAACATACTTCACATAAACAAAAAAATAGGCTAATACTTAAATCAATCTGATTGTGAGTCAACAAAAGTTTTTGAAACTGTTTTCAAAGAACTGTCCGTCGAAAGGTATCCTTTCACAGTCAAGGATCAAACATTATGAATGTATCAGAGTATATATTTCGCATACAGGGTGGGTAGCCTATCCTCAACCCATCTTCAACAATATTGACGAATATTCTTAAATGAAACCAACTTTCCTTGTGGAACAATTTTTCATGACGTGCACAACATCACAACTGCTACACTTGTCAAAAAAAGCATTTTATCTCAGGCGTAGTTGTCCTCAGGCAGTCGGTCACTATCACTGCATCTGTTTGATTAGAATTTCATCTATAAATAAAGGGATAAATTTGAAAGATGCGTTGTAATTTTGTAGCAGAGTTTTTGTCGAGAGATGTTCATTGTTTACAAAAAAATGGACATAAAATTAGATTTAAAAAATACAGTATCTGCAAAAAAGTGGAAACGTTTCACATAGGCCGCAAAGGGAGTATTTCAGTTTCATCACTAAGTGAAAGTAGGCTATTTTTATGTTCGATTGTAATTTTATTGTATTTTAATGAAGCTCTTCTACTAAAGCAGAAATGGGCTAGGCTGCTAGGATCACACGTTTAATTTTTCTCCTTTTGGGTAATGCTCAGAGCATCCAACACCGGAAGTTCACTTATTTTTCCAAAAACATATTTTAAATGAACACGTTCATGATGTTTTTCTTTCTCTATATTTTTCTGCTGGACAAGTCATGGCAATGCTGCAACCAGCTGCATCGTTGTGCATCACACAAAACCTTTGTTACGAGACCATCGACCGTATACAATCGTAACCAATCAGATCTCGTTATAGTGAAGATTCAACTGGATCCAGCATAAGCGGGTTGATGGCCTAACCTTCCTAGCCTTCAGTGTACAATTTCAGTTTTGGCGCCATGATGTGAAATGCATGGCGAAGTGGAAATTCAAAAATTGTTACTGTAGTTTGTAAGTCAAACTCACATCAGCAGAGTTGTTTGAATTGATTTCCTTCCTGGTATTAGACGCATGCGCCGGAAGGTACGCTAGCATGCCATAGATATTCAGCTATGCACTGCAGTGCAGTGTGAGTGTTAGGTGTATTAAAAACAAGGAAGGTACACTATTGACGCTGACCAAGCTGCAAGCTTGGATTTGGAAGGTGTTTTCTGGACCAGGTTAGCCTGATCAGCCAGTGGACTATTTAAATTAGTTACAGTACCTACTAACATAGTAATAGGCTGCAAGTAGTTATACTCAGTCAGCACTTGTGTAGGGTCTGGGATTAACCTGATATAGGCCACACATCTTTCAAGTGAAGTCATTAGTCAGTGGCTACAAACACAACCACCCATGTATCTTCAAATTTGAAACCTTATTTGACCACCTGCAAGGTGACAGTAACTGCGTAACGCACAAGTTAAGGGGAATGCAGTAGGCTACGTGAAATGTGAACCTGTACAAACATAATGCTTACCTAACCTTAAAGGGTACCCTGTAAAAGGCGGAGCTCCGTAAATAGTGGAGCTTGGTTGCAGAGGTTCGATGATGTAACCGGAGTAGAAAAAAGTTGTGATGCAAAAGTAAAAAAAGTGAAGGAAATATCTGAACTTAATATGCGTTTCCCCCAAACATGGAATGCATGGAAGTTTTGCTATATTCAAAGATTTTACACATTCACAACTGTTGAAACTTATTTTTTTGTCCCCGAACCGTAGTGAAACTCAGGTAATCAAAAATTATCAAACTTCAAAATAGACTTTTTTACTGTAGTGTAATATCACCTTTTGCAGTACAATCATTTTAACTACCGTTTAGTTCTCATTGCTCAACACAAAATTTCAGTTTTAGCGACCTTAAGTCATCAAACCTACACAACCAAGCTCCGCTATTTACGGAGCTCCGCCTTTTATAGGGCACCACCCTAAGCTATCGATAAAATAAAGGCAGTGGCTACAGATACGCTTGTGGATCTTGAAATGTAACAAACTTATTAATATGCCACCTGTGACATAACAGTAATGCACGACAAGAATGCGGTAGGCTTGGTAGAAAGGAACTAAACAAAAGATAAACCCTAACCATAGCCTTAACCTAACCTTGACTTAATACTTTACACTATAACCCTTAAACATAACACCTAAGCCTGAAAAAAAGTAAAGAAAAAAAACAAAACGAAAGTCGGCAAGGTGAGAGTCGAACCGAAAACCATTCGCATAGCAGTTGTAACGCATAACCGTTACGCTACGAGCAGTATGCCGTTTTCCTGAAAAACTGACAATATTATTTGAATTCATAAGGACAAACATATCTGTCGTCACTTCTTAAAATAAAACGCAAATCTCCACCCTAACCCCAATGCTGACTTAGTGTTAGGTTAGCTTATCGTTACCATTAACCCCTAAACCTAAAGTTTGAAAAGTTTTGAAAAAAGAAAAGAAAAAGTGATGTAATAATTTGAAACATCATGCAATCACTAAAACGAAAGTCACGAAGGTGAGAGGTGAACTGAGTAAAAACCATTGGAGTACTAGACTTAAGACATATCTGTTATGTTACCACGGTGACACCGATCGAGTTACCAAGTAACTGTTTTACACAAGGCGGTATGGTCGAAACAAGATCCTTGGGTGGCTCCATAGCAAGTTTCAATGAGTTTTAAAATAAGACGATCCATAAGTGGTTCCGTAGCCACTTCTTAGCCCTAACTTAACGCTAACCCCTAAAGGTGAAAAGATTGGAAAGTTTGGAAAAAAGTGAAGAAAAACTGGTCCCTCAAATTAAAATGTGCAAGCAGTCACTATTGGGTCATTCCATGTCAAATCACCCAAAAAAAGACAATTCTAAACCCTACCCTTTCAGAATTTAATGAAATTTGGCATACATGTTGGTTTCAGCCCCCAAACGTCAAATATAAAATTTTTCAGTGATCAGATGATCGGTTTCCGAGACATGGGGGTTAATTTTTTGAAAATTGAGAAAATAAGGGGAGCGCCCAACTTTAAAACACCATATCTTTTGAACTAGTGGTCCAATCTGGAAAAGTAAGGTATCTTTGAAAAGGGGAAAAAGCCAGGAATTCTAATTTGACATCATTTTTGTGATTTGGTTAAATTTTGGGGTGATAGCCTTTTGACCTTAAGATTGACCCTGTGGATCAAATTATAAAATTCTGATCACCATCTGATGTCATAGCCCTATTTGTTACCTACAACATATCAAAAGATGGAATACGTAAAAAATACCAATTTCTTTGTTACAATGAAAACTTCTAAAGCAATTCTTTCTCATGATAGAAACAAATGGTTTGGATATGGTGTACTTAAATTTTAATTTGCAATGTCAACATTTTGATATTTTCCTCTCTTACCAGTAAAATATTCTGCTTAGTCGGATGTTTTTTTTCTGGTTACAAGGGTTGACATCAGTGTAAAAACTTAACTTACTCATCGATACTGACATGTTAACAACCTTACATACCTTAAAATACACACCTCATATTGTCATATGGTGTAGGTAGCATACATTGAATTGGGTACGAACTTTTGAACATGCCATTTCACCATAAGAATATAGTTTTGCCATGTTAATTTGACCTGTGATGTCCTAAACACAAACTGTAACCCTAACCCTGGCACTGAGGTTGTGCATGGTAAAATGATGCCATTTAGAAGACATGCTTTGCATTTTATTTGCATGATATTAACCAAAACTGGCTGCATATGCTAATTTCAATTTGTTATTACTCAAAAACTAAACATTTTACATATTCCAACTTTTGATATGTTGCAGGTAACAGATAGGGCTATGATATCAGATGGTGATCAGAATTTTATAATTTGATCCATCCATGGGGTCAATCTCAAGGTGAAAATATATGTCAAAAGGTCATCACCTCAAAATTTACCCAAATCACAAAAATGATGTCAAATTAGAATTCCTGGCTTTTTCCCCTTTTCAAAGATACTTTACTTTTCCAGATTGGACCACTAGTTCAAAAGATATGGTGTTTTAAAGTTGGGCGCTCCCCTTATTTTCTCAAAATTTTTAAAAAATTTACCTCCCATATCTCAGAAACCGATCATCCGATCACTGAAAAATTTTAGATTTGACATGGAATGACCCTATTACAAAAAGGCAGTGTCTGTTTTGCTGCCAAGATGGTGGCGGAAACAGGCTTGGCAGAAACGAAGTAAACATAAAAGATAAACCTTAACCGTAGCCCTAACCCTAAAGTTTTGAAAAAAGAAAAGAATGTCGCCAAGGTGAGAGTCGAACCGAAAAGCAATGGCATACCAGACGTGAAGCATAACTGCTACGCTATGAGCAGCACGGCGATTGTGTGACAAACTGATCTTTTGATTCAAATTGCGTCATGCCACACGACCAAATGTTTGAATGGTGCCACAATAGTTGTTTCAGTTTATTAATTTTTCAATTGCAAAATATTTTGCCCAAGGAATTTTGAGCATTCCGTATATCATGTACTCAAACCAAGTGTGGACTTACGTCTATTCCTTTAGCACCAGGTTTTTTGCAATTTAGTTCCAAGATACTTAATAATTTATTGGTTTCACCTCATTATTAAGTTTAAAAATCTGACCAGCTCTGTAATGAATGCCTTATCCTTTAGTTTAGCAAGTTCTTCATTTAAAACAGGCTCTTGAGACTTTTGCCTTAATGTAGTGCTGATCCCATTTTAGTCCAAGAATGGTCAAAGTTGCATCAAACTGTGCTATAAGAAACCATAAAGATTCTTGGTTTGCAATAGATAGCTGCAAAATTAAAACATATTGAGAGGTTTACTGTTGATTAATAATGCACAGTATCATTAATATAGAGATGTGATTTATTTAGAATGCTTTGACAATTAAATTTTTTCTCGAATGAGTTACAGTTTAATTTGTTACAAATTTTTCATGACTTTTTAACAGATCACAAGCACAGATAAATTACATCCAGAAGTTCAGTGGTAACTCCTGTTGTTGTAAACTTGCCAAATGGTGTAGCCTCCCAGCAATCATCTGATAATGGCACCAACAAACAGCTGGAGCTTGAGAGTAACAGCTGTGGTTGATCAAGGTGGGAGGAAGTATATGGAAGATGTAATTTCTGTGCAATTTGAAAGAGTCAAGTCCAGGAAAATGATTGTTGAGTATGCTGCTTTTGCCATTTATGATGGACATGGTGGAAAGGATGCAGCATATTTTGCACGAGACCATTTACTTGAAAACATAAAAGTGCAGAAAGGTTTTTTTTCAACTGATGAAGAAGCTGTTAAAAAAGCTATTTCAGATGCATTTGTTATTACTCATCATGCAATGTGGAACAAACTACGTAAGATGTTTGTTATTTATTTGATTATTCTAATTATATATCAGTTCTGGCTATAAACAAGAAACAAAATGTTCTGATATTCTTTGGTGTTGACTTCCTCAGAATATACGTATCACACTTTCATTTGAACCATTTTCACTTGTTTTAGTTAAAACCTTTTTATTTTTTTGGTTGCTAGTTAGTCGTTATGACTGCAGGCATTGCCACAAGGTTAACTGTACATCAGACAACTAGCTGAAAAGTTCTTCAGATTTTCATACAATTAGAAAGGATTATATTTTTGTCCTGTATTACTGCAGATTAAACTATTTTAAAGATATGTTATACCAGGGTTTTCTGGAAAGCCGCCCAGTCTTTAGTCTGCCCATGGGCACTTATTTTAGGTGGGCGATTATATGGTGCTAATATTTGAGTTGAATACTACCAGTATTTGTACCTGTCACCTTACACGGCACATCCAACATCACACCATACTGAGTTAGAATACTACCTGTAGTTGTCACCTTACACCAGTGGTCGGCAAACTTTTTTTTATCGCAACCCAGATCACCTTTTCAATACCTATTGAAGGCCCACTACCAGGGCTGCAGAAAGTGTGGAAATCGGGAGGAGCTTCCCAGGAAATCGTGCATGCTCGCAAGAAATTAATCAGCTGCAGGTCAAGTAAAATCAAATAATATGCCAATAATTGCAAGAAAACCACAAAACAAACTGTATGAATTTCCTTGTTCAGTCAAGGTGGTCCAATACCTGGCCTTGTGACGCAATAGTGGTCCCATGCTGTTGCTGGTTGCGTGCAGGGTTGCCAATTTGGAATTTTTGAAACCAAATTTTGAAATTACGGCTTTTTTTAAAATCAAAGATACAGTCAAAATCTGGCTTTTTATTTTTTTTTAGTCTGAAAGGCTTGGCTCTGGCTAAACATTGTCTGAGCTGCATATTCATCACAAATCTTTTCTGATGGGAGTCTACGACTATGCAGGGTGCAAAGAATATTGCAAAGATTTTATTGCTGCCATAAAAATTTTCAATGTATTTAATAAGAAACAAATGTACGACAGTGTATTTACAGAGAAGAAACTGCTTATAAAAATCTGAATTGCATTTTATTGATGCTTCTGACGAGTTTTAATATCTGTTTCTGTTTGGTTATGCATGTTTCGCTCTATGTGTAGCCTTTTTGTCTTAGGACTGCTATCTGGTTTATTTTGGCTTTTTTGAGACAAGGTCTGCCTTTTTTGGTGAAGTTGGTTGCTTGTCGTAGACTCGTAATGGCAGCAGAAAGCTGTTGGTTTTGATATTGCTGTTAAGATGACACATGTAGTAAGATGACATTGAGGCCAACACGTCCTTAAAACTACGTGTTTTAATGCAAGCGAGCTTTATTGCGTTTGATAGCAGAGTGGATGGTGGTGCTAGCATCAGCTGAAAGCTTTTGAACACATTCAGATTGTTAATACTTGTCTGTACGACGGCTTTGGTTAATGGTTGCCTTACTGGGTTACCAATCAAAATGGTATTGCATTCCGAATGCCATTCCGGAATGTAATGACATTAAAAATACTCAGATCGCGCCCAAACCAGCGTTCACTGACAAGCTCACCCCAGTAACTGCACACCCGCGCCTAAAAAAATGCATGCATAAAACACTCACTCAATAGAAACTTTCAGCACCGTCTGAGTATCGTTCTACAGATCGGGCCATTCTACAGGTCGGATGGGTTAAAAACTGATTTTGCCACCATCAAACTGGCCGCAACAATCAACGTTTGAAACATGACGCCATTCTGGAATGGCGTTACACTTATAGCTAGAGCTTAATTTTTTTGAATGGGCATAATTTTGTTACAGCATACATTACAGGATGCCGATACCACAATAATCACTTTTAACACTTTGACGTCCGGGTTAATTCAAGCGGTTGGCAAAAAAAACAGCTGGATTGCACGTGGCTTTGCGCGGGAATATCTCTGTCCGGTTAGCATTATAGACCTGGTTGAAATGTCAAAAGACGCGGCAAGTCTTGTAGTTTGCACTCGAAAAAAAATTTTTGCTTGGTGGATGCGGGTTGTTTGTGAGTGACATCAAAAGTGGAGGACTTTTTGGCCAACTTCACCTGGCCCTTGGCGCCAACCGTTAGATGGTAGTATTTTGCTAAAGTTTTTAATGGTAACTAGGCTACAATCAGAGTCTTTTGATACTTTGGATAATCTGCTGGGGTTTCAGGTTCAAAAGTTATGATCTAAGTTACTAAAAATTTGTGACTAATTAGTTAATTAGATGATTAATTAGTTTCTTTATTTAACATCATAACTTTCGAACCAAAAATGCTAGAAAGTCGATCAGAGGCTCAAAAGACTCGGACTCGAGCCTAGTTTCCAATGAAAAGTTCAGCAAAATACTTTGGCCTAACGGTTGTGGCCTAGACCAGGCAACATGAGCCAAAATGGTCCCAAAACTACTTTACTTATGACGTCACTTGCAAAAAAATCCACATCCCCAACCAAAATATTTTTTTCGAGTGCAATCTACTAGACTGGCCGATCCGTTTGAGCCCTTGAACAGCTTTCTAGCGCAATCGGCGGAGGAGCTAGGGCGTTGGTAAGGCAACCAAAAACCGCTGTTTTTTAGGCTGAAATCGAAGTACAAATATATCGTAGACCGGCTCTCAAAGTGTTAAAGCTGACTTTTGCATCTTCGGCTTTATAAATGATGAAGCAATAAGTATAATTCAGATTAGGCGGCACAAAAATACCAATAATTAGGGT
>Ga0210059_1014119_pt1 | contig 11848 bp, 8 predicted proteins | sample Ectturendosymbi2_FD_188042 | JGI IMG/M metagenome (GOLD analysis project Ga0210059, IMG submission 188042) | Ecteinascidia turbinata endosymbiont from Florida, USA - Sample 2 (SPAdes) (version 2) | ecosystem: Host-associated > Tunicates > Ascidians > Unclassified | place: Key West, Florida... | reverse complement strand
GAATTGGTCGAAATAGGTCTCTTCGGACACCCTAAACTGTCTAAAAGTCCGCCATTGCGCTTGTTTGGACAGACATGTCTGTTTTTGTCAGAAATACACCCTTTTAATATGACCTCACCGTTTGACACGTTTTCTGTTTCTACTGTTTTATTTGTGTGTATGTGTGTCATTTTTTTCTTCTGTGTTAGTCTTTGCGTGCCAATGAGCTCTTCAGGCCTTGGCCTGCCTTCATTGGCTGTTTGTCAATAAATTCAATTATTTCTTATGATAAAAAGGCTGAGGGAAATAACACATATCCACTAAATTTTTAATAGAACTTTTATAATTTAGAATATTTGGAAATAAATGATATGCAAACATATTTTTCCCTTCTTTTGCTAACCTTAAAAGTACCCCTCCAGATAGGCACATGTAGCCCTAGGGCAGTTATGTCCAACCCGGGGCCCAGTCGAGTTTTTTTTGCGGCTCAGTTTATGTTTTCGCAGTAGTATAAGTATCCTACACACTGACAACCTGTCCTTGTTCTGATAATCTTGAACTTGACTTTTTTGATGCAGGTGGTCCTCAGTGCCACTTTATCACGTCTGTTACCACTGCAGTTAGGATTCGAACACTTTCAGTACATTGACTTAAACTAAAGTTAGTTTGTTAAGATTTAAGTAAGCCATTCCATGCGTGGCCCTCAATAATATGTCATTCAATGTGCGGCCCTGGTCAAGACAGTGACATACTTTTTGGCTCAGTAAGCCATTTGGGTTGGGCATAGCTGCCCTAGGGGAACATGTACCCCACGTTGGGAACCCCTGCACAAAACAAATATTAGCAAACAAACCAATCCAAAGCGAGTTCACTGTAGCGATTTTCGCACTTTGCTTAAACATGCTGTTCCTCATCTTTTATTTAAGTTAAAATACGCTATCGAAGACTCAGACGTACATTTCTTTGTGCTGGTGATTAACAGAAAAAGCATATTTTCTCTATATCGGCTCAGCGCCGCTGCTACCACGTGTTGTGTTGGTCAAAGTGTCTATTTGTGATGCGGTTTTAATACAACCTTCCAGATTAAGAAATGTTACAACGGATGACAACATCAGAGCTTGCGGGCATAGAAGAGAATTGCGCTGTATCAACTCATGTGGCCAAAAAACTACAGACTGGGCAAAAGACATCGGTTTCAACATAATCAAGGTTGCACTTCCTCTAAAAGGAAACAGGGAATTGTGTTTATCGCTTCAGTTGGGTACCCACGTTATGCTTCATGCACATATAAACACTACACAACTAAACTGTTCTGAGAAACTAGATGATTTATCGAGCAGAAGTTACCAATCTACTGTTCTGCTGCTGGCTCAAGCTGTGCGGCTTCTGGCAGCTGATAACACGCGTTCCAAAGCAGGTGATTGATTTGGTTAAAATGCGCTTGCAACGAAACGTATGCGATGGTCACCACTACCAGCCTGATGGAGCAAATCACGTGTGGAGAACTTGCACGACAACGAAACAGATAACTTTAGAGACTGGGCTTGTTGTGCAAGCAACAGATGTAAACTTACTTGCCGAACTAGATTTCTGCCATCGCATTCGTATCCGATGCTGAGATTCGGCTTCGTCTATTAAGTCTTCGGCTTCGTCATTGTCAATGCAATTTGTGGATGGTTTCTGTGCTTCAACAGCACAGCGCTCAAGAAACGACTCCCAGCCATACACTTCACAGCTCTCTCCGTGTTTTTTTCCAGACATTTCAACTGCCTTACTACAACCTAATGAAGCGACTTACTTTGACAAACCATTTTGCTGCAAAGCAAAGACAGATGAACACTGCTTTACCACTATTCAGTTGTAAGACACAAATACATTGCAATTTATTTCGCAGGGAAACTAGTGTCGTGTTTCCCTGCGAAATAAATTATTTTCTTGGGAAAGAAATTGCAATGTATTCCCTTGCGTACGTCATTACTGTGGCGTACAACGATTGAAACACTGATAGGTGCAAGTTTTAATCGTCGCAAAAGGATGAAAACAGAGCCAAGCAGGCAGACTCCTCACTAGTTGGGCACGAAGTTACAGCGTGTTTTATTATTGCTTTATCACTAATAACGGTAATGTTTCATCAAACCTGCACAGCTGACCAGACGGACAAAGTAGAATTTCTCGATGTTAATCATTTCGTGATTACTGAAGACAATTTTGGATTTCTCACTAAGACTTTGCAAAACCTACAGCGGATGGCAGGCAGTAATGAACGTGTGCCGTGTCATTTTATCGTACATAAACAACCTTATTCTCGTACTGTTACTTTTGTATAACAGCCCACTTTTGACTCTCTGGATGCCTGTGAAGATAATGGTTTAACAAAGAAAACGTCTAGATTTACATCCAAAGCATGATCCTCCCTCGTGTGAAACAAACTATTTGCATTTTCTACCGATTACACATTTTTTGTCATTGGCGATGTTCATGTATTTTTTACAAAAATAACTTTGTTATTTTTGCTGAGACAAGTTACTTGATACCTCCCTTTCCATACATCTGACAACCTATTTAACGACTTTTGCGTCTTGCTTTTAGACGACCACCATTCATTTAAAGACCCTCGCCACAATGCGTCAGTCAAAACTACGGCCTCAGGACCGCGTTTCTGTTCCACACTGTTTTTTTTGCGCGATTCATCGCGGGTATTTCCGAAATTGGCATTTGTGTACACTTGTCGCAGTCACAGCTTGCGTTTGATTTATTGTAGACTGCCGTTCGCGTGCCCTCTATACACTTGCTTTAGTCCTTCAGCACTTCACCTGTAAGTTTTTGCTTCCAATTTTCAGGACAGGGCACGCATGTAGTCAACGTGAAATCGATTTGCTAAAAAAACAATTGCTGATTGATTCGACTGACCCACCTTTGCCGAGGCTAATGGCTTTGTCACCACGTTAGATCCCATTTTTGTTACTTGAACTTTCAAAACTCACTAACATACACACGCTGCCGTTATTGCCGACTTCAATTTTAAGAAAATGCGGCCTTTTGATTCTGGTTGCCTCAGAACAGCAGCAAACGACACTTGCCCTGCTGTGCGCTGCTCATTACAACTTTCATCTCGTGCCACTCATGGTGTTGGAACACGATAGCCTGAGTTAAATGCGTACGTTGTGAAATGGCTGCCTACGCCCAAGCATTTTCAATTCACAAGAGCGTTGAACTGTCATCCACGTACATCCCGCGTTAACACATCCGTTCACCTTGAACTCTGACAGATGCAGCGAAGACATCATCCCGGTTTGACGAATAACATTTTTCGCTGACGTTCGATGTATTGAGACAACAGCTAGCCTTAAATCGCAGTAGATTAAAAACATTCCTAACCGATGAGTCACAGGAATTTGAGCCAGATCAATGCAAGTGCTTGTTTCAAGTTTTTGCGATTGTCGCAAAACTTCTGTGAAGAGTGAAGTGTTTTCAAACTCAATTAAACTGTTTTGCGACTTTAGTGAAAACGTATAACTACAGAATAAACTTTTCTGTCAAAGTGTGAGTTTGACTGTTCCAAAATGTGCTTAATATTATTTTTAAAAGTCAGGCTTATTTTTATGTTTGTCTAAATTTGTGGTATATCTCGCCAAGGCTGCAAAAGCATCTTGCCGCATTGCAATCTAAATATGGAACTGTTTACAACCCTAGATCAAGTTTTTTTCACCCAATTTTCAAATGTTTTATTACAGTTTTATCATCGGTACAGTCACATTATCTTGAAATGCTTAACTATTGCCTAAATTCAACAAAATCAGTGACTGCTACAAAACGTTCTTAGTTTTCTTAGTTCCTTCCCCGTTGCTTCGGATTCTCGGTGTGAATCAATGGGGCGCCGTTTGTAAAAAGTAAATATCAAGTTATATCCAGACGAGTATAGCCAGAAAAAATTAGAGGGTGGCGAGAATTGTCTACTCGCATAAATAATAGGTTTTATACATTAATGACAATTTTTGCTCAGCGATGCAATAATTGCCCTAAAAAATTTTGGGGGAGCGACTGCGCCTTTCTCCCCCCTGGCTACGCCCCTGGTTATATCGTTATACACATGTAGTTATACATTTAACACCAAAATGCTAAAATCGGACACATTTAGCTCACAGAGCGCTATATCGGACAGATATAATTCATTAGGCCATTACGTGCTATCTGTACGATGTAGCACTTACTCAATTATATCTGTCCGATAAAACAGTTGAAGTGTTATATGTGTCGCATCCGACTTAGCAGTTTGTATGTTATCTCTGTACGATGTAGCGCCCTGTGAGCTAAATGTTTCCGATAAAAGCAGTTTGCGTTTTAAATGTGTCTGATATAACCCGATATTCATTTGTCACAAACGGCACCGCATGCGATTCGTGCTGGACGCTGCAGCTAATCTCTGTACATGTGGAGTTTCTTACACCGTTGCAGCGTTGTATGCAAACCGTTGTGGCGCAATAAATCCTTAGGTGCTGGGCTGTGCGGATGAGCCGGTTTAACTGCATTTCAATGTAATCTGACGTCGGAATGTTTGCTACCAGCCTTGTTCCGTCACGAAACACAAAAAAATTGACGGTTGAAATCAGTGGCGTGCGCAGAAAATTTTCATGGGGGGGGTTCATTCAGTGGCATAGGGTAGTCATTTGTATTTGGTGTGCGCTGATTGTGACGTCACAATTTGACGTTATAGTCCTGTTTCCAAACCAATGTTTTGGTGAAGTTTGTTGACAGTTCGTAACTGCAAAAATATCAGGCTGTGCGTTAAAACAAGGGAGTACAACACACCATCAATTCGTCAGGGCAATTTACAACGGAAAAATGAGGCTGCGCTAATGTCTTGTCGAATATGAGCAGTCGAGCATAGAGTAAGTGCGGGTGGACTGGCTGGCGCACACCCCGGTTTGAAAAATCGAATCTTAATAAACTACACAAGAATTGAGAATGCGCATAAAGTACACATGAAAACTTTCGATTTTGTTGTTATTCATAGAACTCCAGCAAACGTTTAGTTTTCCTTTTTTCCTGCTGAGACACAACTGCTGTTTTCGAGCTCGTGCAACAGTTCTATCATGCTGCAGAAATCGGTAGGCCTAATGCAGCTAATGTGGTCAGCGCTTGCGCTGATCAGCCTTAGCAGATAAATAAATGTAATTTTTCGGATAAAGTGAACTATCGCCGAACACAACCTTAAACATGCATAGCCTAATGGACGAAAGGTCTGCAAAATGTGGTGAGATGGTTTTTGTACCTAGACGACAACCCAGATTCCTACCGAAACCTAATTATTACTTTTTGGCCCATTAAAATGTTCCTTGAAATTTGCATGCAAATTCATACTTTGTTATTTGCATTAAGTCGACAAATTAACAAGCAAAAGTATGCGAAAACAATTAATCTCCTTTTCGCAGGTAATAAAGTTTTTGTAAAATATCAAGCTCAACGGGGTGAGTTTAATCCACCCCCTTCCTCGCGTACGCCCTTGGCACTGAATATAAACTAAAATATCAGCGATCCAAGTTAGGATATCGGAGGAAAATGCACTCAACGCTACGACACAGCTGTTCATAACTGCAAAAATATCAGGCTGAGCGTTCAAACAGGGGAGCAAAACACGCTCATCATTATGTCAGAGCATGTACAACTACAATTTTTGCATTAAGTCGACAAATTTAGCAAAATGCATGCGGAAACAATTAATCTCCTTTTCGTAGGTAATAAAGTTTTTGTAACATATCAAACTAAAGTGGGAGGTTAACCCCAACCCCCCTTGCGTACGCCCTTGGCAGACAATATAAAGACAATGGTTTCGGATAATGTGAACTATCGCGGAACACAATCTTAAACATGCGTAGTGGACGAAGGGTCGGTAAAATGTGGTGAGATGATTTCTGGACGCAGACGATAACCCAGATTCCCACCAAAACCTAATTATTACTTTTTTAGCCCACTTACAATGTTCCTTGAAATTTGCATGCAAATTTTTTCCGTGGTATATGCCTTAAGTCGACATATTGACAATCAAAAAGTATGCGAAAGCAATTAATCTGATTTGCGCAGGTTATAAAGTTTTTGTAAAATATCAAGCTCAAGGGGGGTTTTTAACCCCAAAACCCCCCCTTGCGTACGCCCGTGGTTGAAATGCTTCAGTGCTTGAAGTGCATCTGATTCCTGATCGTTCGCAGAACACACAGCAAAATGCAACCAAGCAAAGTAGCAATCAGGTGACATTGTTAGGCGCCAAGAGAGCAAAACTTTTCGGAGAAAGCCTTAGCAACAGGTATAGTCGATTCGTAAAAAATTAATTTTTTCAACATAACTTCTTTCACTCGTCCAGTTCGCAAGAAGCACGAAAACACCCGAGGCCCAAAAAATGACATTTAGCGATTTTTGTGGAACCGAAAAGTAATGTTGACAGCTAATGTGTAGCTGAATCAGCTTTTAAAAATTCGTAATTCAATTCAGCACATCACAACACCACAGCGCTTTTTCGCTCTAACTGGACTTACGACAAAGCGCAAAGGCGAACCGAAGTTAATGTTCGGTAATGCGTAAGTGAGTTGACAGACGAATAGACGACGACGCAGTCAAATCAAAAAACTCAATCAACTTTAACTTTCCTGAATAAGTTTGAGATGATCAGCCATCTGCAAAAATTTAACAATGCACAGATAAAAGCCCAACACACCAATCGGCAGTAATATGCTTTTTGTTTGTACCCTCCTCGTTATAGAAACCAACGTCCAAGTGCCTTTCTGCTGACGCATTCTTCCACCTACAGCTTCATGTTGAGCAAACGCGGCGTTGCTCGCAGCTGTTGTTTTGTTGGTCTGTAAGTGGTGTCGGATAGTTCTTCAGTTTTTGTGAAAGCATTCATCTGACAACGACGTATTTTCCAGCTCTGACCTGCCGCAACTTGTGTTTTGATTTCATTTAGTGTTGACTAAAAGACTAAAAATTTGCGTGCTTTTTCGGCCCTGACGCTTCAGCACTTCACGTAAGCATTAATTGCAGATTTCAGAACTGCGGATGCGTAGAGTTGCGTGAAGTCGATGTCCTGTTAAAAACGGATGCTGAAAGATTCGACTGCTTCACCTTTGTGGAGATTAGTTACTTGCGCATGTTATCAATGACGTCTCACATAAAGCGTCTAATCAGTGGTGTTTTATACAAACTAGGTAACCCCTCGTTCTAAATTGTACAATAAGACGAGGTAATGTGACGACCTGGGCGCATTTCGCGGTTGCTAACAGGATAGAAAGATAGCAACTGTGGCATACGAACGAGTAAAGAACTTATGTAATCAGCAATTATTGCCGAGAACGATATGGAAACCGAAAGCACAGCTTGAAAAAAGCATGCTTGGTGAGATACAGGGACGAAACCAGCTCTTCATTACGGGAGGGGCAATTTTCATGAAATTTCATTCGATGACGTCATCGTGCTTATTCAACCGTGGTACAACTTTGGTATTCAAATAAAACGTTTTGGTATAAATTCAAATACAACTTCTTAAAAATGATTAGACTATAAAATTTCATCTTTATTCTTTGAAAGTTTTTGCAATTGTAAAAATTGCTATGAAATGTTTTGAAATTTTCGGGAAGGGCAAATGCCCCCCTGGTTGCGCGCCTGGTGAGATATCCTCAGCAAAAGCAGAGCAAATCCAAATCAAGCGTGAGATTTAACTCATGCTTCAGGGTTAAACTAGTACAGAGGCAAATATAAGCGACCCGAGCGTGCCTTGCGCAATTCCAAGGATGACACCTTCCTTGGTTACAGCTAAAATATCTGTGAACTTTTGTTGAGAAATAAAGGGGTCCACAGAACTAAATTACAGCCAGGGCCGATACAACATCATAAAAGCCACCTTCTAAATTAACACATAACGAAACTAGTGGTGTTATTTATAGGTTCTTTAGATGCATGCGTTATCGTAGAGTTTAATGATTTTAATAAAACCACAGCAGGATAGTGGATACAAAAGTTGCATTGTTTTCCCGAGCTACGCAAAGGTATTGGAACCAAGTTATCTTCTTGTATCCAATATCCATTCCACATTGATTTTCAGGCCTCTGTAAAAAGGTTTGGGAACCAATGCAATTTTTGTGCCCGCATTTTTTCAAGGCTGCATTGATTCACAGATCGATGTGAAAGCATTTGAGGTCGTTTGTCTCGATTTTAGTTCAAATCATTTCTTCTTGTATTTTAACACTGCTGACAACTGTTGTACACACAAAACATAGAGATACATACAAATCAGCGCTCCCAGTTCCCGAAGATACTTGCTGATGCCGTTTAATCCAAAAAATAATTTTACTGGGTTTTCAACATATCAAAGTTAGTTATAGGAACAGTAGTCTTTATTAGACAATTTTACCATCTATTGTGTCGTAGCTGTCGTGACCCTAGGGATGATTATCGGTACGTGTTGAATGGTATTCTTGCACTCGGCATTTTTACAACTTTGTTATACGAATGCAGTATCAGGCACTATATTTTTACCAAGAAAGACGACGATAGCAACGAGCGAGGGTAAATTCATTTCAAAAATCTCTCATAGCTTGACAATATTTAGCACGAGTTCATCTGAACAACAGACCCATTTGTTACGAATTCTTGTACTGTCGTTTTATATTAACCGTACTGGGAACTCATGCAAGAATATTAATTTTGTACTTTTGTCAATATAAATAAGTTATCAGATGTATTAATGGCATCGTTTTAAGTAACGGTAGTTTGTACGTTCGAAATGAGCAATTCACTTCAGGGGAAGCCTAGGCAGTCGGTACTGAGGTCAAATAATCGCATTTGTTAATTTTTGTCTTGCGTTGAAGCAAAAGTTCAGCAGAGTTAGTACTGTAGATCTACGATCGAAAATATTGCGCGAATTAAATCGCTTTACTAGTTTAAAAAGTTGCATCAAACTAAAAAATGGTAACACTAAACTGTTTATGATAAGGAAAATGTTTGGTACAATTCAAACCCAAATGCGATTCTAAGTTTGATGTGAAACGTTATTTTATTAAACGCCTTTACTAAGTTGAAAACCAAGATTTCTCTGTTGGGAAATGCAGATCTGTTTAAACTACATGATGTTTACTTATTTCGAGGTAGAAAAACTGATGTATAAATTTAAATATGCAGAGAAACAACCTAGCAGCATCATCTGAAAATGTGCTTGTAATTGGAAAAGATTCGAATATAGTCGACAACGAAACAATATAGAGTACGATCCTGCAGGGAGACTGTGTGTTAGGAAAAGATCAATTGCTTATACAGGACTAAAAGTATAGGGAATTGTATGTAAAACAAAAATAAATTCAGTTTCATCAATTAGAAAAAATTACAAAGTAAATCCACAAGTGAACCTCGATACGGTGCTAGTCAACCTGATATACGATACATCAATGTGTGTGCCTGAAAATTTTCTAGAATATACCCTACAGCTGGGGTGGGCAATTAGCGGCCCGCGGGTCAAATGTGGGCCGCGGAAGCATTTAGGAAAAATCTTTAAATCTGATATTTCTTCCAATTTATCACAGTAAATGTTAGTGCTGAGGCTAAACTGAAACGAGACTTGCTACTGTTGACTTGCTTCTATTTCCATTGGAAGGTGTGGTCCTCCTCTAAACGCGACCTTCTCAAAGTGGCCCACGAGACAAGTTAATTGCCCACCCCTGCCCTACAGCACCGCGAAACGGTGTACCAAACAAGGGTGTAGGATAAAATAGAAAAACGTGACTAACTCAGTGCACTAATTAAGTTTGGACAAATTTGTGTTGAAATGTAAATCAATTTATTGTAGTAATTTCGCTGTTAATGCGACCGATGCTGCAGTTATTGCTGTTATTGTATTTAAGTTGCTTTTTCCTTTTTTCTGAGTTTGCAAATGTTGTGAAAATCGTAAGCATTTTCTATTTTTGATATAAGCTTAGTTGTTACTCCCAGTCAATAATAAAATGCAAAACTAACACTCATTCCAAATTTGTTGTTGCACAAAAGTTGCATACGAACCGTTGGTTTTGAGCAAATGTCCTGGCACAATCGATGTCATATTTTATCAAGATAGGCAGACACGAAATTATTTCAGACAGAAAAGTAAATAAACAGCACTAATTAATTTTTTTTTATTTTTTCCTCTTCTGTGCTCATAATATATTATTTTTGATTGTGTCGTAAGTGGCTTGAAATACTAGGCGGATAGACCGACTATTCTCTGGGGGGTTTGTGAACATTGCCCTGACCTGTTTTTGGCGTGAACACCATATCGCTTTCTGTTGTATTTCCGACTGCATCATCTGCATTTTTTTGTTCATTGCATAGATAGACTGAAATTAAGTGAATTGATTTCCTACTAAATTAATCTATCAGGCACAAATAATCGTGGTATTTGCCGCATAAATTCAACTGTTTCAAACAAATTCGGCCAAGATCGCTTTAAACTCGCTACTCTGCGGTCAACAGCGAGCAGGCCACACCACAACTAAATCATTGTCGAGGCGTTGCGCTGCACAGCGTAGGAAGAGGGGGATTGTCAAGAGAGCTTTACATGATGCAGTTTACATAGATGTTAGTCCAAAACAATAGTCTGTCCTTGCCGGTTCATTTCTCTACATACAGACTATGCAAAGCGGTTTCCAGACTGTCTTCACTGTGTACATATAAGCATGATGGTGAATGCAACAAGTGTTCCAGAAAATGTACAAAAAATGAGAAGATGAGGAACAGTGGGAAAGAAGAAATGAACTAGATATTGCGATAGCTGCTCAAGTTCTCCACACATGTGACACCTTCTGCTAAGCATTTTCTGCTCATTCAATTACGGAGTTAATTCCTTAATAAGATTCGAATTTAATCGGATCAGTGATGAAGGTTGTTATTTCTTATTTTTACACAGGCATCACTCTTCTCACGCTTCCATTAAACCAGGGGTGGGGAACCTGCGGCCCGCGCAAAGATTTGATATGGCCCGCATCAAATTTTGCGTTACCTAATGTAAGTTAGAACACAACATCGTGTCAAAACAAAACTCTCTTCCTTTAAACAGGCACGCATACAGTAAGTCAAGAAAAGTCGCTTTCGCTCTTCAACATATTTTTCTTTCCTTATTTTCCTTCGGAAGATAAAGGTAGAATTTAAAAATAAAATTAATTATTTTTGCCGCCCGCCAGCGATATTCCAGATTTCATGCGGTCTGCAATGCAAGGGCGTACACAAGGGGGGGGGTTGGGGTTAACCCCCCTTGAGCTTGATATTTTACAAAAACTTTATTACCTTTGCGAAGAAGATTAATTGTTCTCGCATACTTTTTGATTGTTAATTTGTCGACTTAATGCAAATACCATGGAATAAATTTGCGTGCAAGTTTCAAGGAACATTGTAAATGGGCCAAAAAAGAAATAATTAGGTTTTGGTGGGAAGCTGGGTTATCGTCTGCGTCCAGAAACCATCTCATCACTTTTTGCAGACCCTTCGTCCACTACGCATGTTTAAGATTGTGTTCTGCGATAGTTCACTTTATGCGAAACAATTGTCTTATTTTGTGCGATAAGGTTGATCAGCGCAAGCGCTGACTCCATTGGCTATATTACCAATTTATATAACATGATAGAACTGTTGCACAAGCTCAAAACCAGTAGTTTTTAACATAGAAGCATTCAGGCATTTGATAATGTCTCAGCAGGGAAAAAAGAAAGCTAAACGTTTGCTGGAATTCTATACATAACAAAAAATTGAAAGTTTCTTGCGTACTTATGCGCATTTTCAATTCTTGTGTAGTTTAGGAAGATTCGATCTTGCAAACAGGGGTGTGTGCCAGCCAGTCCAGCCGCACACTTTCTATGCT
>Ga0210059_1014118_pt1 | contig 11848 bp, 8 predicted proteins | sample Ectturendosymbi2_FD_188042 | JGI IMG/M metagenome (GOLD analysis project Ga0210059, IMG submission 188042) | Ecteinascidia turbinata endosymbiont from Florida, USA - Sample 2 (SPAdes) (version 2) | ecosystem: Host-associated > Tunicates > Ascidians > Unclassified | place: Key West, Florida... | reverse complement strand
AGTGGCTTTTCTGGCTTAGGGATCGCAACTACTAGTGCTCTTCTCCAGATCTTTGGAATTTTGAGTTGGCGCATGCAGGAATTGAGGAAGTCACAGAACCAAGATTTGAGAGCCGACCCGGCGTGGAGTATAAACTCCGGGAAGATGGAATCCAATTCCGGAGACTTTCCTGGCTTCAGGCGTCTGAGGGCGGCAGCAAACTCTTCCGGCATGAAGGGTTCCGAGATATTGTGACCCTCAGGTGTTGGAATCTTCCATAGGTCGGACAGTTGTTTGTTGACGAGCCTGGTGGACTCGCGGCCGCCGGTCTTGTGTCAAGGTAGGTGAAGATTTATGGCTAGTCATGTAAGAACCCTGAAACAATTACTGCAATGCAGCAACGACAGGCGACTAACTGACAGATTGCATTTGCGCCCGGTGGCATGCTGTGTAGCTCCTCATGGGCACAGGATACAGCGTTCAGAGATATACAGGACATTCTTGCGAAGATCAAGAAAAACGACATTTAGAATGAAAGAATTGGATCTCGTTATAACACTCGTCCCAATCGTAAACCCACACACATTTGGTTTGTTCAGTACATGACTGAGCTATTGTCCTCAGTGCTAGAAAAAATTCAATTGATTCAGTTTTACATCGATGACACTTGATAGCAAGTTCACGCCAGGCAATTAATGAAGCTTTCGAAACAATGCTATTTACGTATTCGCGCAATGGTTTTCCTAAGATTTTCTTAATAACCGTGATCCCAAATGCTTGTGCGTGAAACGACCCATACAAAAAAAAACGATCAGAATCAAGCAAATCCACCAATTAAGCACGTAATGTTTAAATAGTATTCAAACCCCTGCGCAGCAGCGCCTGCTGCTTAAAAGGAAACACCGTTTTTGTTAAACACGTAACAATCTTTTCCTCAGGCACATGTATGATACATTTAAACTTCACCTTAGCTTTTCTTTTATGCAAACATTATGCTTTAAAAACCTCTCACAGTGTTCACTTCACACGCACACCGACTCGGCTCTTTTGTGAAACGTACCTTGGGGTCAGACTCAAGGTAGCTACTAATAAAGTCGCTCTTAATCGGTAGCATTTTCTGTATTGGGGGAAAATCGTTCAATCAAATCTGTAAAGTGGTCTGCGCTGCGAAAATATTGGCTCGAAAAAGTAGGAGAAAACCACACTCTTTGATAATTGCTATTTTCCTAGAAACCACACGTAGACAGGTTCTTGTTCTTTCCGGAATCTTCCACGTCGTAACTGATATTCATCTGCACTGCTGGTTCGTGAGAGAGTTTCACTGACGCTTTACGAAGGTCGCGTGGGCAGCACGTCAGTTTTGCGCTAGTCAACACCAAGAGGCGCATTCGCGGGATGTTGTCGTGAAACTGATGCAAACTTTCCATTCAGTTTGATGAGAGAGCTTGGCTGTCGGGTTGCTGACAACTGTCGATGTCAGCAAATATACCTATCTCAACTGCATCTCGTGCATGGTAGGTTTATTCAATCATGGGCTGCATTACAACCAACAAGCAGCTCTGAGGGAAGCAAAAGGTCTCTTATGAGTAGGTGCATGTTTAGCAATCAGGAAAAACATTGTTAGCAGTTGCTAGCGATGAATGGCGAAGTCACATGAAACTATTATTTTTTCGCACTTTTTATGGTCAACTCATTTCTAGAAATACCTTTGGACAGACTGGAACAATTCAAAGATAAGTTTAATTAAATTTGGTTTTTGCAAACTGTTAATTTCTTACGTTGCTACGTGTGAAATTGTTTAGTAAGTAATATGCAAAACGTATTAAATATTGAGTGAAAGTAGGTATATTAAAGCTAGAGATGTCAAGATCGATTAAATGTGAAATACAAAGAAACGATCGTGGTCTACAGTCCTACACTATAATCTGTGCACAACAATGGTAACACGTTTTGTTTTCAAGGTTTCTCAAATGTGAGTGAAACAATTGCCCCGCTGTTCAATGGAAAACTCCAGCAACACGACGACCAATTGCGAAAGAAACATCTTGTATGTCAAGTATCCATTCAGTCAACAAGCGAACAATTCTGCATGATCAGGTCAGTAAACAGAAAAACTACTGCAGTACACGTTGGTGCGGGACAAGAAAAAACGTTTGTAGTTTTTATTATCACAGATATCATTATGCTGCATTTCACAGACGGGTGGCCATTTCATAGACCTGCGAGGGCCTTGTGTAAAATCTTTTGTTTTCTGACTCCTAATTTTTCAAATGTTCGAGTATGAGCTTGTGGGTGATAACAGCTGCATAAGTGTACGACAAACAAGTACATGTTTTTTTCTTGAAATGACAAAAGCTGCCGGCATGCATTTTCCGCCCGAACCGTTTTTGACGTGATTTTCCACATAAATTTCTTTATGCGGTGAATCAAACTATCAAACGAATTGCACGACAAGGATAGCAAAATTTCAATAAATCTTTTGACTCATGAGTATTCTCTGACGTTACAAAATGTATCGCTTATTCGTAGCATGTTTGCTGTTTTTATTATCTTGTTTTTCATTTTTTGTAAGATTCACATTTTAAAATGGTTAATACGTTATATTTGGGCGAAATTTTCTCTTCATCTAATATGTGTTCCACTTGACATTTGACTTGTTAGAAGAGTGTGTTTCAAGCAATGTCAAATTTCACATATACGTTTTTGCCACAGTGTCTTACACATTCGTACAAAACACAAGTTTGCTTTTGGTGTAATCATATTTTGACAAAGAAACCATTATTCTGGCCATAGCACAAAGTGTCTTGCTGACTAAGATAGAAAATTGATTTTAACTTCAGTTTGATAACTTGCTGATTTTAAGTTATTTTCTGTAACAGGACCAGGGGTGTAACGAGGTTAGGACGCCCAGGGAAAGAAACAAGTTTGGTGTCCCCATGTTCGAACCTGAGGTCTTTCGGAAGAAAATGTACCGTATTGAAGAAAGTACTTGTTACATTGTTGGGACTTTTGGCGCCGCCTGCAGTCATTCGGCGCCCGGAGAATTGTGCCCCCTTGCCCCTCATAGTTACTCCCCTGAACGTGACACGAAATTGATTTTTTTTCTCAATTTCATGACATTACGACTAAATGCAACTAGACTGCACGCGTATGAATTCTTTGATACGTGGCTTGCATTATCCAAACCATCACGGATATATATTGCGATGTAACTGACGTTCTTCAGTTTGCTGTGTTTGACGCAGTGGTTAAAAACTGTTTCCAAACATGTTCGTCAACAATAACTGTGACTTTATCATAATGTGAATGTGGAATAGTGCCTTGCAAACTGCTTGCTGATTTTATACTGCTTTCACAGTGGCAAATAAATGTTGTTCAGCCATTACATGCCCTGTTGCAATTTTGTTTGCTAAATGTAAAGTAGATTACTTACCAATGTAGAAAATCGTCAAAACATTTTGATTTTCACTAACATTTTAAATGAAAAGAAATTTTGAGAACTAACCTAAAAACAAGTGAGTAAAAAATCTTCAATAGTCTTAGTAGTGATGTGTGAGTGTTTTTAGTTTTAGTTATCTCTCCAACCATGGATTTAAAAAAAGTTTCCTAAGCATGTTTTTGCACTTGTTCCAACAGTGATATATTCAGAGAAGACAACTTTACATAAATTAGCGTAGAAGGGATTAATTTTTTAACAAGTTGTTACTTCTTTGCAAATGACTCTTTACTTTAGCGCAGCACTGAGTTATACCAGATTAAGCTTGACCACAATAAGGACTCGATACTACGGGCCTTGACAATGACTGCACCATATAAATAATTGCACAATAAATTTCACAAGTCGCATCGCAGCAGTTGCTTTCAACGCAATTGTCTTAACTCGATTTTATTATACCTCAAAAGAGCATCGCCTGTTATTTGAAAGGGAAAAATTATAAAATCTGGTGATTGAAATAGTGAAATCTGGCTTGATTGTAAATACATCGAAGAGCAATTTTTCTAACTTCGTTACTGTGAACAGATTACAATTTTCACGTCAAAAATATAAACAAGAAAAGTATACAAAGTGGACAAGCGTTTGGAAACCATAAGAGAAAAACAAAATCAGTAGAACTTGTTTGTTGCAAGTAAGTTTAAAATTTCAACAAAAATCGTGCAGAAATTTTTAAGACTTTCTATCATCGCTGGCTCGGGCTGGGGTGGCTGGGGTGCGGAGGCAAGAACATTGCGAACAGCCACCTTACCCCTGGTCCATTCAACAGCAGAGCACTGCGCTCGTCCCTTGTTCACCGTTAGTCTCACCGAACAGTTTAACGTTGCATTGTTCTGACTTCACATTCAAGTGTATTGGAGATTTAGTTGTATGTCTGAATATAATCTAAAGAAGCAATCAACTTAGAGTGCTACTAGAGAGTTATCAAAGGATAAAGCGGTGAGAGCCTTTTAATTCGCCTTGCTCTGCCTTCGCAACTTCAAGACATCAGGTCACGTAGTTGGAGGACTGACTTGTGCTCCTGCAACAACTAGGTTGACCTCTCAACCAGTAGGGATCTCTATGGAATCGTAATCGACCGAAACCAGTTACAATTAATTTTGCACCACCAACAACCCTACATTGGTTCCCAGACCTTTTCATTTGGTCTCTGTTTAAAGCTTCAAGCAAGCTCTCCAGTTTTTCCGTGCGCTCTATCCGATGAAGTGCGCATTTCTCGAATTACTTCGCGAATCTGTTTGACTTGTCTACTGGACACTATTAAGGGATTATTTCCTACTTCCGTCCTGGAACGTCCCTGATGTTTGCTTTCTACGCATGACGCATGGGTTCCTTGCGGAGATTAGATAGTTCGTCGCGGACAAAGTAAGACTGTTTCATGTTTTGCAATCAATCAGTTCATTTTTTACTACATGAAATTCAAGTCGAGCCAAAATCAATGGCTTGTCTGATAACTTTTTATGACATTTTTGCTGCCCCCCAGATCAACAATCAATTCTCATTTACGATTTGCTAACGGACCCAAACTGCTACGACCAAATGCAAACACTGCGTCAGACCACCAAGAACCTTGCACTGCTGAGCTTCGTCGCAAAGGAGTCACACTGTTTCCAGCACGCCGTACCACGAGCCTGGACAGCTGCTCCATCCAGTGCTTACCTGTCGAACGGGTATGAATGCAAGGCATCTCAAATGGAGATACCCATTGGGCCATTTGTACCCGTCGTACAACAACTCATCTTGTTCATTTGAGAACATCAAAAGCAGTACGGCGCTCTGTGTCGAACACGGATGGAATGCGCAGTGATTGGAAAACAATACAATACTCCGTATTTTCATCCCCGACATCGGTACCCACGCTCTTGGAATGGCGGCCCTGCCAAGAACAGCGTGGGTGAGGCTTAACCGCCTTCGCACCTGTATCGGATGTTTCTGTTTCTGCTTACACAAATAGGGCATGGCCCCTTATGCGGCTTGTGAGTGTGGCGCAGAGGAACAGACCGCTCACCATGTTGTCTTTCCCTGTCCAATCCATAGATCTCCACATGGAGCGCATGACCTGACGGTGCTGGATGACGAGACAATGGAATGGCCTGCCCCGGGCTCTTATGCGGCCTATCAACGGATTACAAGAACACGCTCAAACGATGCAGAAGAAGTATAGCTTTTGAAGTTTTTCATGCTAATTGCAAAGCGAGAAAAACGTTTAAAAAATGGCCAATGCAATGGACCCACACGCTTGTGAGCACACAAAAAGAGCATAAGTGCAGGAGCAGACAATATGTTGGAGGTGAAATTGATAATTTGCCCAAATTTCCCTATATTTGCCTGAAAACGTTATGTCACACACTTTGCTCCTACAAATTTTTGCAGCTGTTGTTGCATTATATTTTCCGTTACCATGTTGCCGTAGATTTGAAAATAGAAACTTTGGTTCTTGACGTTTGGTTCCTAACAACCCAACTGAAAAAGTAAACGTCGCTAAACGTTGTCAAAAACTAGCTGGCTCAGTACTCTGAGTATCTGCGTTAAAGTTCTGAAGTTGGGCGTTCCATTCACAATCCAGCTGTTTCTGTCATCAAGGAACCTCATACCTTGCTGTAGTAGGCCTAAAGATGCTTTCTTATCTGAGGACATGTATGTAGCGTGTATCGTATTATTTATATTATGACTGTTCCATAAGTCTCAATTCACATACATGAAACGCAACAAACTGTATGGCTTGCGGAAGTAGTATTATCCATTTTCTTAAATGCAACAGAAACCAAATAAATCCAGAAAAGTTGAAAATGTTTTCAATAAACTTGAATTTGTTTCCAACTACAGTAAAGTTGCGATAGTAATCTTTTTTGTTTATTGATTCCTACACAATCGCCAGTGGCGATTCTAGAATTGAAAAAGTGTAGACCCAACGCAGGGTTAATGAACCGCCTGGGGGATATTGGATGATCAATGCTAACGTTACTTTGTCGATATGTAAATTAAGCATGCGTCAACATGCCTAAAGAGGGGTTTTACTGGGACCGAACTGAAATAATTACCACTGTCTACCACTATCGAAAACTAAATCAAGACTTTTTTCAACGCTGTCTTCTTTTTCTCAGGTTTTTGCTTTTTGTAAACGCTGTTTACAAAGCAAATGTCTTTTGTCAAATGCAGCTTTTCTTCACTGTCAATGCAGCTCTATCATCGAAGGACCTGCATATGCGCCAAAGCTCGCAGGTATCTTGTTTGAATGCAAAAGTTTAACTCGTTTTCGTATGACTGTTTGAGCCTCAATTAATTGATGCTACGTAAAAATTTTTAGAAAAAATTAAAAGCAGCTTTTTACGTGGGCTTGAAGGAATCTGCTAAGTAAGCGCTGACATGCCTGCTTGCTCAAAGCCAACGAAAACGTTCTGAGGAGCAACAAAACGACGTATAATCTTTAAAATTTCAATCATTCCGCAGTACGTCTCCACTGCTGTGTTGGGTAAAAGAAAGTATATAAATGAAGGAAAGCTAACACCAACTTGGCAACGTATAGTGTGGAGCTGAAAATACATTAAAGGAGTGACATAAAATGTACTGTACCATCACCCATTTTTTTAAATGCAAAAATTTCTACACCTGAAAATAGAAACGGTTAAAAGCGTCTTATCGCTAAAATTCTCCGAGGTCTTTTGCATGATATCGAAATTAAGTGATATAAAGCAGCGGTTCCCAAACTTTTTTTGTTGACGGCGCCCTTTGAAAACTTTCCAATAATCGCGGCACCGTAATGAAGCCAAAATTAGCAAATTTCAAGTTTTACCAAAAAATTTTATTTAAATCATGTTCATTGTTCGAAATGCACAATAATGTCAGCGTTTATTCGCAAATACTGAAAAACGCTTAATGTGAGCAATGGGCTTGTTGCTCTGTGCACATTTCATCAAACCGCGGTGCAATGTTTGACATGGCAACACGCATGTCGCGTTCAATGTCAATCTTACTGCGGTACTTCGACTTGATCACTGCTACCGCAGAAAAACCGGCTTCACACAAGTATGACGTTGCAAGCGGCACAAGAACACGGACAGCTTTACAGCCTACAAGTGGAAATTCGGATCGAGCCTTAACCCAAAATGAAATGAGTGAATTAGGGTTTTATATGCTTTTCAAAGTGAGGTCAGAAGAATGATCGATAAATTGTTCAGCTTCCAGAGATGTAAACCACTGAGCGGCATTTGCATTATCAACAAAAAGATTTCTTATCCAAGTCTGCTTATCCATGTTTTCAGAAACATATTTCTCAAAATGCGAGATTAGAGCATCCAAATACAAACACATCACAGTCTTCGTATCACACTCATCGGTATTCTGAAGGTAGAGATTGCCAGATTGCGAGTTTAAATGGGATTTTAAATGTGGAAAACTATCACAGTGCTCGTTATTTATCAACAGATCAGTTTTCCACAAATGTAGTTTTCTTTCAAGGGCTGTAATTTTGTCATGGAGTTGCATAAGGTATCTTTTCCTTGGAATGAGAGGTTTAATTGATTTAATTTAGCAAAAAATATCACAGAGATACGCCAACTGAGTCAGGAAAACTTCATCCTCAAAGGTAGTACCAAGTGCATGGTTTTATTTTAAAAATATGAAGATTTCTTTTCTAAATTCGTACACACGTAAAAGAACTTTACCTTTGGAAAGCCACCTTGCATTACAATAAAACAATAAATTGTTCTGCTCCTACTTCATCGCAAAGACGTTGGAAAAGCCGAGCTTTAAGCGGCTTTGCTTCAATGAATGTCACAGTTTTGACAACAACTTCAAGCACTCCATTTAGGTCACCACTGAGCTGTTGCGAAGCCAGCGCCTCACGGTGTAGTAAGGCAGTGAGTCCATTTAGCGTTGACGGCAACGCCCTGCACTAACGTTCGCAGCCCGCCGAAACGACCAGACATAGCTCGCGGGTAACATCAGTGTATAAACCTACGCAGTATTTCTACTCGAGTTTATTTTCCTGAAAAAAGTTGTTCAGTGTTGCAAACAATTAATGTGCTCTACAATTTGTTAAAATGGGCTTACAAAAGAGCAATTGTCGTCGTTATCAATAAATCGTACGTAGCACATCAAGTAAGCATCTTTATTACTGGTACTGGTTGCTGCCACATTTAACTGTAAGCTGAACTCATTTCCACGCATTTTCGCTACCAGCTGATCATTAATATCATCCGAAATTTTATCGATCCTCCTACAAATAGCGTTGTTTGAGAGTGGAACAGCTTTTAGTTCTTGAGCAGCTGATTCTCCAATCATTGTCGAGACTAAGTCAGGGGCAGCAGGAAGCACGAGTTCTTCTGCAATAGTATGCGGTTTATTACATTTCACGATTCTGTACGCAACTTTAAAAGACGCAAGCTGTGCCTTGGCTGGGGTGTGCAAAAATTTGAAAATAAAACCGACTGCTTATTCATTTCTGATAATTTACGAGCAAAAAATTCGCGTGGTTTTCCAGATAAGTTTTTGTGGTTTGTTGTTAAGTGGCGTTTTAGTTTACTGGGTAGCATATATTCCGCAGCTAAAACGTTGCAACAAATAACGCATTGCGGATGCTCAACGCCTTCCGTTTCTGCGACTGTAAAGTCAAAATTGAGATAACTACTGTCGTATTTTCTAGTCTTCTTTCTTCCACTTTTCTCTTTGTTTACATCAGGGGTCGGCTACCTACGGCCCGCGAAGCAAAATCATCTGGCCCACAGCCCCTTTACCAAATTGTAGTAACTATATATGGCCAGCCTTATGGTATTATATTTTATGGATCTGCCCTCCTTCCGCATTGTCCTATAAATGTGCTCTGTGTCGCATTTTTGGGCTTTCATTACGAACTGTGAAAATCACGTGTTAATCTGATTAAAAATCCATGAATTTCCAAGATTTACCAACAGCAAAGAGTACAAATTTTTGGGTGCTATTTTTCAAGGAAAGGGCTCATATAGCTCCCATATCCAACACATCCATGACAAATGTTTAAAACGAATAAACGTATTACGTCTCCTAAAAGGTACAAACTGGGGAGCCGAAACAGGTTCCCTCCTCAATGTATATCGATCAATCATTCGACCAGTCATCGAGTACGGAATGGAGGCATACTTTTTCTCTTCAGTAACGTCACTTGACCCATTGTTCAAAGTTCAGTATGAAGCTCTCCGTCTATGCACCTGTGCTATGAGGAGCACCCCAACGATCTGCCTGCAACACACCTGTGGAGAAATGCCCTTGGAGATCAGGCATGAGTTACTCTGGTTGAAATACAAAGCCCATCTTCTGACCTTCATCGAACACCCGACCAAAACACTCATATAATATGTGACAGTTGGCAAGAGCGCTTTCCGGATTCATCCAGCTTCTGTTCTTTCAATTTGTTTACAAAAAGGTTTACTCCACCCAACCTGATTTCTACTCCGCACATCCCGTCTGGCTGGTCCTCAGACCCCACATAGATTTCGCTGTATCTAACTTTGCCCATAAAAATCCTTCTACAAACTATGTCCCTTTCTTCTTATCTCATTTAAATTACGCCATATGATGATCACACCTACATCTACACAGATGGTTCCAAAACTGCGAATAAGGCTGGCTGCGGTGTATATATAGAAACCCAAACAATTCTCTACTCCACACAACAAAACAAATTTTCTTCTGTGTTTAGCACGGAACTCCACGGCATGCTTCAAGCACTTTATTGGATTTCATCCAATTACATCCGAAGAGCGTTAATCATTACCGATAGTCTTAGTGCGCTGAGGGCTATCCAACATCCAATCTGGAAACGTCATCAAACTGTCAACGAAATAGTTCTGCTCAATCACACCTTGATCACCTCAAGCACTACAATAACATTCTTATGCACACCTGCACACAGTAATATATCCGAGAGCGAAACCGCCGACCAACTCGCCTCGGACTCGCCTATCTCCACTGCATTAGAAATACATCGGAAACAGTCAACCCTTTCTCTCAGTCTCCCGGACATGTATGCCTGAATCAAGAAATCCTGTGTTGCAGGAATGATAAATACACAAGCAGTCTAAAAGCAACCCACTATAAACAAATTTTTCAATACATCGAGAACGATAACTGTGGACTTCGTTCATGAGACTCATCCATACTTTTCCGTCTACAAACAGGACACAACAGTCTAAACTTCCACCTTCATCGAATTGGTCTCCACCCGGATGGTCTATGCAAAGACTGCCGATCCCCAGAAACGGTAAAACATTTTCTTCTACATTGTCCGAAAAACACCAACCAAGAAGCAAACTCAAACACGAAACTGACAAATTACACACCGATTTCAATCTGCAAAGTTTATTACGCAGCAATACTGCAGCTGCACATGTACTGGCATTTGTCCATGACACAAATAAAACAATCTAAAAAACACTCTCAGTTCAGGCCTGGCGCTACAAAACTCTTTTGTTGTACAGCGCCAAAAATCACCACAATAATAATAATAATAATTCTGAGCATTACAAGGACCTCGAAGGTTGATCCGTTAAAGAAAGAAAAAAGGTCTTTACGTCTCTTCAGCACAAGGCTTATTCTGATACAGGACATAAGGTCCTCGCAGCACAAGGCTGGTTCTCATTATTTTCGTTTATCACGTTTTGTAGACACGTTTTGTTGGCCACGTTTTGTGGGCTTGTTAATATTAAAGTTGATAACGTGCATTAACGAATTTTGTGGTTGTCTGTTCTCTTGATGAGAACTTGATTGTCAGTCAGAAAGCTACATCAAATTTCCTAAATAAAAATTAAATAGATGTTGAAAACATACCAAAGTGCCCCATGCAAAAAGTCAATTTACAAAAATACAATGTGCAACAGACAACTGAACTAAAAGTGAGAAAAGGGGTTAGGGTAAAACTTTGAAAGATTTATCTAATGGCACATTTTGCCGAGCAACTGGCCGTTTTCTTTGCTGAAATTTTATGGTATTTGATGTGATTATTACCCTGGATGTGATTGACAAACTCGAATGAGAAAAGTGGTCACACAAAACACATCTTGAGTAAAAAGATGGTATTTCTCGATCAAAGAGCCATTAAGATTGCATTTCTCCCACATTTTTCTTTGAAAATTTTTTCGAGGTAATATTTCAGATTTTTAAGGTTTTCATAATGATTTGATTAGTGGAGCGTAAATGTAAATTGCAATCGTGAGATGATTTGTTACCTTGCTCTGCAGTTTGTTTATTTCAATTTGTGGTTTAATGCGAAGAAATGGTGAAGTTTTCCTGCTGGAAGTTGAGTGACTTTACAGACATTGTTGGGTGCATATCAACATCATCTCAGATGGTTTGCTGATAAATATCAAAGATGTCCCTGGTTGAAAGCTAAACGTAGTTTAT